>UMHF01070239.1_pt1 | contig 53707 bp, 40 predicted proteins | sample 1965431 | NCBI WGS metagenome assembly UMHF01 (sample SAMEA4836088, study PRJEB28245) | human gut metagenome | biome: gut microbiome; material: fecal sample | place: Denmark | collected 2008
CAACGAGTCGCAGGAACGTATGGGTTTTGTGGTCAAAGAGGAGCACATCGAAAAATTGCGTCGAATTGCCGAGCGTGAGCGTTCGCCTTTCTATGTAATTGGTGAGGCAACCGGTGATATGCAGTTCACCTTTGTCAACAACGAAACCGGTGAGAAACCGATCGACCTCAAATTGGAGGATATGTTCGGTAAGGCTCCACGTACGGTGATGACCGACCATACCGTCAAAGAGAGTTATGCGGAACCGCAGTATGATGCCGGCAAGTTGGTACACTATATTGAGAATGTTTTGCAATTGGAGGCTGTCGCAGCCAAGGATTGGTTGACCAACAAGGTGGACCGTTCTGTGACGGGACGTGTGGCTAAGCAGCAGACAGCGGGTAGCGTACAGTTGCCTTTAAATGATTGCGCTGTGGTTGCACTCGATTATCAGGGCAAACACGGTATCGCAACGGCGTTGGGACATGCTCCGGTAGCGGCATTAGCTGATCCGGCCAAAGGTTCTGTTCTGTCGATCACCGAGGCGTTGACTAATATTGTGTTTGCACCGATTGATGGCGGACTGCCATCGGTATCACTCAGTGCAAACTGGATGTGGCCTTGCAAAAATGAGGGTGAGGATGCACGTCTGTATGCTGCTGTTCAGGCAGCCAGCGATTATGCATTGGCCCTCGGAATCAATATCCCGACTGGTAAGGACTCGCTGTCCATGACCCAAAAATATAAGGATGGCGAACAGGTATATGCTCCCGGTACCGTGATTATCACCTCGGCCGGAGAGGTTTCTGATGTGAAGAAGGTGGTTTCTCCCGCTTTGAAACATCGTCGCAGCCAGATTATTTACGTGGATATGTGCCGCGATAAGTTCCGTTTGGGTGGTAGCAGTTTTGCCCAGGTGGTAGGCAGCGTCGGAATGGATGTCCCGACCGTCACCTCGGCTGACTATTTTACCCGTGCTTTCGGAGCAGTTCAGCAGTTGATCGAAGAGGGTAAGGTTTTGGCTGGACACGATGTGTCAGCCGGTGGTTTGATTACTACCCTGTTGGAGATGACCTTTGCCGATAATCGCAGCGGTATCGATCTGAGTCTGGCCGCTTTGGCTGAACCTGATCTGATCAAGGTGCTGTTCAGTGAGAAACCGGCTGTGGTACTGCAAGTAGAGAATGGCTCTGAGATTTGCGAAAACCTGAAATTCGACGGTATTGACGCATATGTAATTGGTGATGTCAACCAGGAGCGTCGCTTTACCTTGACCAATGCTGGTGTGGAGTTGACGTTGTTGATCGACGATTTGCGTGATACTTGGTTCAAGACCTCCTATCTGTTGGATCGCCGTCAGAGTGGTGCACAAAAGGCGTCGGAGCGTTTTGCCAACTATAAAAATCAGGAGTTGTCGTTCATCTTCCCCGAAAACTTTACCGGAAAATTGTCTCAATGGGGACTGGAGGCCAGCCGTCGTACACCGAGTGGTATCAAGGCTGCAGTGATCCGTGAGCAGGGCTCTAACAGTGAGCGTGAGATGGCATGGTGCATGTATTTGGCTGGTATGGATGTCAAAGATGTACACATGACCGACTTGATCAGTGGCCGTGAGACACTGGAGGATGTCAACATGATTGTCTTTGTCGGTGGTTTTGCCAACTCAGATGTGCTCAATTCTGCTAAAGGTTGGGCTGGTGCTTTCTTGTATAACGAACGGGCTAAAGAGGCGCTTGATCGCTTCTATGCACGTGAGGATACCCTCTCGCTGGGAGTTTGCAACGGATGCCAGTTGATGGTGGAATTGGGATTGATTACCCCTGATCACGATAAAAAGCCGCGGATGTTGCACAATGATTCGCATAAATTCGAATCTTGCTTTGTTAATGTTGAAGTGGAGAAGGGTTCGGTGATGTTCGATTCATTGGCCGGCAGCCGTTTGGGAATTTGGGTAGCGCACGGTGAAGGTAAGTTCCGTCTGCCTTATGAGAAGGAGCGTTACAATATTCCGTTGAAATATGCTTACAGCGAATATCCCGGTAACCCGAACGGTAGTGATTATGATGCAGCCGGTATTGCATCGGCCGATGGTCGTCATGTGGCCATGATGCCTCATATCGAGCGTTCATTGCGTCCATGGAACTGGGCTTGCTATCCCGAAGATCGTATGGATGATGAAGTAAGTCCATGGATTGAGGCATTTGTCAACGCACGTAAGTGGATTGAGCAGAAAAAGAATCGGTAATGAATAATGCGCCGATAGCCGTTTTTGATTCGGGGCAGGGAGGGTTAAGCGTTTGGAGCGAATTATACCGTGGCCTGCCCCATGAATCACTGCTCTATTACGGTGACGGCAAAAATTGTCCGTACGGGAATCAATCGAAAGAGCAGGTAACGGAGTATGTCGATTATGCGGTCCGTCGCATGTTAGAGGCGGGTGCGAAGATGATCGTAATTGCCTGCAATACGGCGACGGCTGCTGCAATCGATTATTTGCGAGCCACCTATCCGGTTCCTTTTGTAGGTCTGGAGCCGGCTGTCAAACCGGCAGCACTTACCTCTCGTAGTGGGGTTATTGGTATTTTGGCTACTGCGGGATCTCTCAAAGGTCACCTGTTTCAAACGACAGCCCATAAGTATGCTGATCGAGTCCGTATTATCGAACAGGTTGGTGAGGGGTTTGTCGAGTTGGTTGAAAACAATCAAGAAGAGAGTCCGGAGGCATATGAAACGGTGGCTCGGTTATTGGAACCAATGTTGGATGCTGGAGCAGATCGGATAGTGTTGGGTTGTACGCACTATCCTTTTTTGGCTGATACGATGCGCAGGGTGATTGGTGATCGTGATGTGCAATTGATCAATCCTGCCCCTGCTATCGAACGGCGTGTAGCGTCACTGCTTGAACAGTATGCCTTGACGGCAGATGCAGATCATAAGCCTGAATATACTTTTATGACCAGTGCGGACGATGTCTATTTGGCACGTCTGATTGCCAAAAGCGAGCAGGCCAAAGCATTGGTGTCTGCATAAGAAAATCTGAAATTTTGTTGGTAAAGGATTCTGCGAAATTTTCGGTGTATCTCTAGACTTTCAGGGAAAATGGGTGTCTGCAGACAATGCAGCTATTTTTAGATGAAAAACGGCCCGAGAAAGGTTCGGGTAAATGGCTTAGGAGTTAAACACAATATGGCAACAACGGCAAAGAAAAAGCCGGCAGCAACAGCTGCTAAACAACCCCGACAGCAGGGGCTGAGTGATATGCAACGGTGGATGTTGGGTGTCATTCTATTTGTGGTGGGGTTGTTGATCCTGTTATCGGTTATCTCATATTTCTTTTACTGGAAAGCGGATCAGGCCATTACAACACATGGTGCATTGGTCAGTGATATGGAGTTGACCGTTCATAACTGGTGCGGTAAATTGGGGGCAAGAGTCGCTAACTTTATTGTTGGGCGATGGTTTGGTCTCTTCGGTATCTGTGTGCCGATTGTCATCATGATTGTGGCTTTGCGGATCATGCGGTTCCGCCCGGCATTTTTACGGAAGTCGGTACGTCTGACTTTGATTCTGATGATTCTTGGCTCCCTGACCTTGGGGCTGATTTTCGGCGAGGCCTGGAATATTTTCGGTTCAGGATTGGGTGGAGAGCACGGTATTGCAATCTCCCGTTGGCTCAGTTCATTGATTGGCTCGCTGGGAACTGGATTGGTGCTGTTGTTGGCCTTTATTATCTATGCAGTTTATATAAATCGCAATACTATTGGTTTCCTGAATCGTTTGGGCAAGGGGGTTGTGGATAATGGTAAAAAGCTGGGCGGGGCTTTGACTTCGACGGCTGCCGATCTGCTGACCCACGAAACAGATAAAGAGGCTCAGCCACGTGTAGAGCCATCCACTGAACCGTCTACAAGTGTTGCAGAAAAAAAATCACCCGTTACTGGAACTGTCCCGACAGATGTGAATCCGAGTGCTGCATTTGATCCCAATGAGGTTCATCCGGTACCCGGTTCTGCCTATCCGTTAAATGCAGGTTCGGAAAACCAACAGGTGGTAGAAAATGATGCTCATCATACCGGGGCAATGGTTGATGAGTGTGGTTTTACGGTGTTGGCAGATCAACAGACTTCAGGAGCAATGGATCATGCTGCTGATTACGATCAATCCCCAAGGATGATCGAGGTGCAGGATGATAATGGTTTTTGGATTCGGAAACCTGCAGAGGAGACTGAACCACAAACCGCATTCCAGTCGACCGAGTCGGGGGCAAATGTGTATCAGGATGATTGTGGATTTACCATCCAATATGCAGTTGGAGATGAACCTCAACCGGTAGATGTACCAACTGGAGTCTGGCCTGATCGTCCCAATGATGATACCCTGCCAACAGGTACTCCTGTAGATTATTCATCTTACGGAGCCTCGACGGATACACAACCTGTAACTTGGGAAAGTTCTCAACCTGTTCAGGATGAAACTCCATTTCAAACGGTCTGGCCTTCTTCGGAAGAGAGCGCTCCTCAGCCCTCAGAGAATCCGTTTAAACCTGATCCGATCCCTCCTTATGCTAACACGTATGGGGAGTCTGCCTCATATGTTCAGTCTGCACCAGAACAGGTTACAGAGACTGTTTCAGATGTGCCGTTGACAGCGAATACGGACTTTGTTGCAGCGGTCCCGGTCGATTCGGATGTAACCAGCATGCCGGGGATGGCGGTCAATCATCTTCCTGAGGATCGGAGCTTGACTCCTGAGGAGATTGAGAATGCACTATATGATCCGACACTTGAGCTGTCGCATTATCAGCGGCCGCCTCTTGAACTTTTGGAAGACCACACGGTCGAAGCGAGTGTCTCGAGTGAGGAGATTTATGAAAATCGCAACCGAATCAAGGCTACTCTTGAAAACTTTGGTATCAAGATCGATAAAGTGATGGCTACCGTCGGACCGACGGTGACTTTGTACGAAATCGTTCCTTCACCGGGAGTACGTATTTCGAAGATCAAAAATTTGGAGGATGATATTGCTTTGAGTCTGGCTGCGTTGGGAATTCGTATCATCGCGCCGATTCCGGGCAAAGGAACGATCGGTATCGAGGTCCCCAATAAGGACAAGAAGGTGGTCTCGATGTATTCGGTCATCAAATCGGCGAAATTCCAGGAATCTACGTATGATATTCCGGTGGCTTTGGGTAAGACGATCCAAAACGAAACTTTTGTGATCGATCTGGCCAAGATGCCACACCTGCTGGTGGCTGGCGCGACAGGACAAGGTAAATCGGTTGGATTGAATGCCTTGATTACCTCTTTGCTATACAAGAAACACCCTTCGGAATTGAAGTTGGTATTGGTCGACCCTAAGAAGGTCGAATTGACGTTGTACAGCAAATTGGAACGTCACTTCCTGGCCAAAATGGAGGGTGAAGATGAGGCAATCATTACCGATACGCACAAAGTGATCTATACGCTCAATTCGCTTTGTATCGAAATGGACAGACGATATGAGCTGTTGCGGAAGGCAGAGGTGCGTCATGTCAAGGAGTATAATGCCAAATTCAAAAATCGGCGATTGAATCCGAATAAGGGGCACCGTTATTTACCCTATATCGTGGTGATTATCGATGAGTTTGCCGACTTGATCATGACTGCAGGGCGTGAGATTGAAACTCCGATTGCGCGTATTGCGCAGTTGGCTCGTGCGGTGGGTATCCATTTGGTCATTGCGACACAGCGACCGACTACCAATATTATTACAGGTGTGATTAAGGCCAACTTCCCAGCCCGTATTGCGTTCCGCGTGACCTCCATGGTCGATTCGCGTACGATCATCGATCAGTCGGGTGCCAATCAACTGATTGGTCGGGGCGATATGTTGGTATCAACGGGAAATGAGTTGACTCGTGTACAGTGCGCCTTTGTCGATACACCCGAAATTGAACGGATTACGGAGTATATCAGTTATCAACAAGGGCTTCCGTCTGTATATGAATTGCCGGCATATAGTCCGGATTCTGCAGATAGTGGCAGCTCGATATCGGGAAGTCGTACCGATTCGGCACAGTTTGATTCCAAGTTCGAGGAGGTTGCACATTTTGTCGTGCAGAATCAACAGGGATCAACCTCTTCGATTCAGCGACGGTTTGCTTTGGGGTACAATCGTGCAGGGCGTATCATGGATCAACTCGAAGAGGCTGGTATCGTAGGACGTGCCGAAGGAAGCAAACCTCGTGAAGTGTTGATCAAGGATGAGATCACATTGAACAATATTTTGCAGAGCCTGAGAAATTAAACAGTTTGGATATGGCTTTTTGTGTGAAAAATTGGCGACAGATTCTATTGGTTGTGTTGTTGGGATTAACCTGTAATTGGGTGTCAGCTGATCCCAAATCCAAACAGCTGTTGGATGGTATGACGGCACGATTGGCAAGCTATAAAAGCTATGAAATCGCCTTTGATTTTTCCATGCAGGGAGCAGCCAATATAGCCGGTACGGTGGTGGTGAGTGGTAATCGCTACCGGGTAACGATGCCTGATCTTGAGATCTATTGTGACGGCAAAGTGTGTCAGACGTATGTCCCGTCTAACAACGAAGTGACAATTGAATCTTTAGATCCGAACGGAAACAATTTTTTCGCCTATTTTATCCGTTTCTTGCGCTTGTACGATCAGGATTTCAATCACATCTATCGGGGAATGCAACTCCATGCCGGTAAAAATTTAGAAGTGGTACGCTTGACACCAAAGTCTTCAGACTCTGAATTTTCTTCAATACAGTTGGAATTGGATCCTACGACCAAGCTGCCGGTGAAAGCCAGTTTCACCATTCGGAACGAGTCAGATCCGATGGGAATATCAGTACGTAATTTGAAACCCAATGTCCCTGTCAGTGCGACGATGTTTACTTTCGATAGATCAAAACATAAGGGCGTTGAGGTGATCGATTTCCGGTAACATCCGGTAACCATGCGTTACTTCTCATGGCTTTTGCAAGATTGCGGCAAATGCAGCCTTCATGAAAAGAACAAATGGAATGTAGGGTGGTCAGAGGCGTTCATTTATAACGTAATAGCGTATGTTGGGCAGTACGAATGTATTTAAGGTGCTGGACGTGGTTTAGATGACAGGATAGAGGTTCCATCATACATATAATAAAAGAGGCTGTATATGCATACAGCCTCTTTTTATTGTAGTTGGTGATCTCTGTTATTATCGGATGCGATCGAGAGATCGTACTAATGCTTCATCTTTGGCAATGCGGCGACGGGCAATCCATACCGATACAATACTCAGCAGCAATAAACCGCTTTGCGAGAGCAGTACAAATTTGGGTTGAGCCATTCCCTCAATGAGTATATCGGTTTGTTGCAGGTAAATCAAAAGCCCTGCTGAAACAGCGAGCAGGATGATTTCGACAATGCAGAGCAGCATCTGTCTTTTCCGGTTTTTATACAGAAAGATCGTAGCAAACGGCAACAATGTGGTTACGGTTAACAGAATTCCGAACCAGGAGTGTGAGAGGACTTGGGTGATCAACCCGTTATTGGTCATGTCGGTTACATATATGCCCCATGCCGTTAAATCTGCATGCATATTGCTTATGTCACTGCTGGCTAAAGGAACGAACAGCAGGAGGCCGGTAAAAATCGTTGCTAATAATAGATATAGAGTTTGTACGCGTTGAATCATTTTTTAGTTTGCTTGAATCGTTTGAAAATATTGTACGGAATTAAAGCAATAAGTTTTTAATTAAGATCTACAATCCAATTGATTACATGGAAAATAGATCACGCTCAGCTGGGGCCGCAGGCTGCCTCTTTGCCGAACTTTCGTTTTGGGCTGCCGACGTCTTCGAAGAGTCAACAGGCTGTGTCGTCCGTGCTTTGTGATTGGCAGAAGACATTGCAGAACGATTATTCACAGTCGGTCGGTTTGCAGTTGTAGCCGCATTGTTCTCAGAACCTTCTGCTATGGGAACCTCTATGGGGGCAGCCGGTTTTGTCGAGGATTCGCTTGCTGTAGCTTGCTTGGCCGCTGTGGTGGACGGATCATTTCCCGTTGCTGTGGTGGTAGCAGTTTGCTCCGGCTTATTGGTCTCAACGGTTGTTGCAGATGAAGCGACAGAAAAGGCAGTTGGGGTCGTTCCCGCTGAATTTAAATTGTCGTGGCTTGAAGAACCTGAAAAAGCGTTTCCATCGATTTGATTAACGTTTTTTGCAGGGGCTTCAGTGCGTTGATTCCTGTCCGTTTGATTTTTATTATATTCGGTTGTTTCCTCCTTAGATTGCTGTGCATCACTGGATGCAGAGGCAGTCCCTCGATTCTTGTCGAATTTTCCACGACGGGACCGGTTTCGAGATGGACGTGAACCTTGTGGCTCTTCGTTTGTGATCTCAGAAGCACTGCGAGCCTTTAAAGATGCGGGTGCAGAGTGATTGTCCCGATTCTTTGGACTGTTATTTGTTTGGTTTGCGCGGGAGGAACTATTGTTTTCAGATGTGTTATCGGGTGTCGGTTCAAGGCGTTCGTCAATCAGATAACGGTTGCGCTCACCCGAATTCCGGTTGATCAACTCTCCAATGAAACCTGCCAGGAAGAGTTGTACGCCAATGATCACTGCTGTAATCGCGATGAAGAACAACGGTTGTTCGGTTACACCACGGATAGGCAACATGTGGGCCTGTTTGTAGAGCTTTTCAGCGATCAAGGCGATAGTTGTACCTCCACCGACTAAGAACATCAGTGTTCCGAGTCCGCCGAAAAAGTACATTGGGCTCTTGCCGAATTTGGACATGAACATGACCGTAATCAGATCCAGGTAACCCTTGATCATGCGTTCCCATCCGAATTTGGATTTTCCATATTTACGAGCTTGGTGATGAACTACCTTTTCACCAATGTTACGGAAGCCTGCGCTCTTCGCCAACAGCGGAATGAAACGGTGCATCTCACCGTAAACCTCGATGCTTTTGATCACTTTATTGCGATAGGCTTTCAGGCCGCAGTTGAAGTCATGCAGCTTGATCCCTGAAGCTAACCGTGCGCAGAAGTTGAAAAATTTGCTCGGCAATGTTTTCCCCAGTGGGTCGTGACGACGTTTTTTCCATCCGCTGACCAGATCGTAGCGTTCGAGCTTGATCATACGATAAAGTTCGGGAATCTCGTCTGGAGAATCTTGCAAGTCTGCATCCATGGTGATGACCACCTCTCCCCGGGCTGCTTCAAATCCGCAATAGAGAGCGGCCGATTTGCCGTAATTGCGGCGGAAACGGATACCTCGGATGTTGGCATCACGACGTTGGAGCGAACGAACAATATTCCATGAGTTATCACTGCTGCCGTCATCAACGAAGATGATTTCATACGTGTAATTGTTGGCTTCCATTACACGACAAATCCAAGCGTGCAGTTCGGGTAGAGACTCCTCTTCGTTATAGAGAGGAACTACTACAGAGATATTGATATTATAGGTTGTTGCCATTGGCTGAGGTATTATCTGTATTGGAATCGGGTTGTGCGGATGGTGGAGGTGTGACCGGCGGCCGTTTAACGAATGCCGAAACGAATACACCGATCATGCCGCCATAAAGCAACATGCTGGCAGCACCGCTAATTGCCATAACGATTGGATTTTTCGTTACGCCGGTCTCCAACGCCATGTCAATATTTTGTTGATTGAACCCGCTCTCTTTTAATGTCGTTTGGATCAATTGGTCATAGTACACGGGGTCGATGTAGTTCTGCAGGATAAATTGTCCGACACCAGCCAGCACTCCTGCGAAAAGCATCATCTTGAGAATAAAGGCCAAACTTTGCGGATAGTAAAAACCGGTGGTATAATAGCGTGATACTTTGCGAGCATAAAAATAGATGAACAGAATCAGTGCTGCAAAGTTCAGCAATGCGGGTACATGATCCATGCTGTGGTTCATACGACCCAGGTAGCCGATTACCATGATCAGAATCAAGGTGAGTCCCAGATAGAATCCCCCGGTTGCAGCTTCACGCCAGACCAGTTTTTTAAGAGTGGCGTTTGCTGGGGTTTTATATGGTGGTTGTGGTGTCATGGGTACAAAAATTGAGAATTAAAAGATCAGTTCGCCGATTCCTTCACGGACAATTTCAGGTTCATCACCGGTACAATCTACAATCGTTGTCGGCTCGATATGACCATAACCTCCATCAACGACAGCGTCGACACGGTCTCCGTATAGCTCGTAAAGCAAAGAGGGATCGGTGGTGTATTCGGTCTCGTTTTCGGGTGTCTTGACAGAGGCGGTCACCAAAGGGTACCCCAATACCTCGACCAAAGCGACAGGAATACGGTTATCTGGAATGCGAATGCCGATCGTTTTTTTACGTTCTAAGTATTTGTCTGGTACCTTGCTTGACGCATTGAGCAGAAAGGTAAAGGGACCGGGTAAGTTGCGTTTCATCAGTTTGAAAACGGGATTGTCCACCCGTGCGTAAGTGGCTATGCCGCTCAAATCTGCGCAAATAATCGAAAAATTGTTACCCTGTTTGCCGGTTAAAGCGCGTAACCGTTCGATGGCACGCGTGCTTCGCAACGAACAGCCGAACGCATAGACACTGTCCGTGGGGTAGATGATTACGCCGTCACGTTGCAGGATGTCCACCACTTGGGTGATCGCTTTTTCGTTGGGATTTTCCGGATAGATTCTGATCAGCATGGGTGCAAGGTAATAACGGACCGAAGTTACCACAATTTGCTGAAATAAAAAAAGGGTAAGCTACTTATATCGCACCGCTACAACCGCCTACCCTTGCTGTCTTCCGACCCTGGGGGATTCAGCAGGAGCTGGTCGTATAAGACTTACCCGTCGCAAAGGTAGCTTTTTTTGGGGTAAATGCAAATCTCCTGAGTAAAATCATAGGGCATACAATTCCATGATGTAACTCTGGCGGTGGCAAGTGAAGGTGAAAAAAAGAATCGGGTAATGGGGTTGTATGTTGTTTGGAATGCTGTTTCTTGTTGTGACGATGCTGCAAAATATGACAGAGAGGCAAAAAGATACCCGAATGTGCGCCCATTTTTTGTTGACAAACAATAAGAGTGTTATTTTTGTCTCCAAAGGCTCTAAATTTTAAATGATTCATAAAATGAGAAAAGCAGGTCTCGCACTGATTATGGCGTGGATGGCAATCGGTTTGTTTGGTTGCCAGGAAATGAAAGACGACATTGACAATTTGAAGGATCCGACCCCGACCGGTATCGTCGTGCTTCAAAATGAGATTGATGTTCAAAATGGCTCGGCCATTCAGATCCCTTTTCGGATCAATCCGTCGAATTATGTGCCCAAAGTAGAGGATATTACTTTAGATGTGGTCTCTTCGCAAATCACACGAGCTTCGTATGGTTCGTCCATCCCGGAACTTACTTTGACCGGTATTCAGCCAGATAAAAATGCACAGGGAGAGACCATTGACGGACAATGGTTAGCAACGGTAGAGGCGGCCGAAGGTGCCTATTATGCTGATGCCAAGATTGCGCTGATTTTAACCTATACGGATGCGCGTGGAGAAAAGGTGCAAATGACCTCTTCTTCGGTATCTGTGCTCAACAGTTATGTGAAACTGACGGATAAAATGGTTGTTCTGAACGGCCCGTCGTCATGCACCTATATGAGTACTACCACGAATATGCCGATTACGGTTTCAACGCAGTTAGTGGCTCAACCGATCTCGGAAGGCAGCTCTACACTGTTTGATATGGGAACTGTTGCTGTGAAGGAGGCTGAACTGACGGGTGATAAGGCCGATCAGTTTACGCTGACTCCTGATGAGTCGGGCATGAAATGGAGCATCACACCAAATAGTGCCGCATTGGAGTTTGATGAAGGAGCTCAATATGTACCGGTTACTTTAGCTGTAAAATTGTTGGATCGAATTGGCAATAATGAGGTGACCGTTACGAAAACCATCCGTTTTTTCAAAACAGAATATACGGCACCGGATGTTGTGGAGTATAAACTTTCGGAATGGCCGGTAGACCGGAGACAGAATTTACCATTAGGGGATTATTTAGCTCAAATTGGCGTTACAGCTGAGCTGTTTACCCGGCATAATGAAGGTGAATATCTGCCAATCGTCGTGCAACGAAATTTTAGCGTTAAAAATTCTGCTGGAGCGGATGCTTCTTCGTCGTATCGGGCTATTTTTCAAGTGAAAAATACAATTCCCGATGAAAATCCAGATGCGGTTTCGAACGAGATCATTGCTCCAGAAACCAGTTATCTGCAACAACGTTTCTATTCGCTGCCGTTAGAGGGTGAGTATATGTTATGGCTCACTTTCCAGTATTCGACCGTCGAGAGTATCACTAGCTCATATCCTCAGCCAACGATTCAGGCGACCATTAAAGTTCCTGTACGCATTGTACCCTAGTACAACCGGAGTTTGATATTATAGAGAGCAACTCACCAATCCGAGTTGCTCTCTTGTTTATATTCACAGGATGGAACCTTTCCCAAATATCCAATCCTTAGGAGAGAACATTTATATTCAGGTCAGCCTCTTTTTATATCCCATCAGATCAATGTCTGTTTACCTGTTCAAAGGGATAGAGGTAATTTTATTACTTTTGTGCAGGTTTGTGGTTTTTATTGAGATAAATGGAATTTGCGAGCCTTTGGCGATTAAGGATATGGGATCCGGAATCGGGCGTAAAATTATATTTATCGGTGCAACAGACCGAAACGGTTAAATAACGAAAAATGGCAAAAAACGAACATAGTGTTTCTTCGCAGAAACGGTTACAACGTTTGGGATGGATAGGTTTAGGCGTGCTGGGCTTGATTGTATTGGCGATGATTCCCGGCTATCGGCTGTGGGAGTATTATTGTGGCCGTGCAGTTGAGTCCAATGCAGTTCTTACGCTTCCTACTGGCAGTGATTTCCGGGCGTTAGTTGACTCTCTCGAGTCGACAGCTGTTCTGCACAACCCGAAACGATTTGAAAAATGGGCCCATTCCCGAGATCTTGACTCGTCGGTACATCCGGGACGTTATCGCTTGGATGCAGGTATGAGTTACTCTTCTTTGATTAATATGCTGAAGAGCGGACGCCAGACTCCGGTGAGAGTGACCTTCAATAATCTGCGTACACCTGCAAGGTTGGCAGGAGTTTTGGCTCGTAAATTAGAGCCGGATTCGTTGACATGGGTCCATACTTTGATGTCCGATTCCTTAGCCAAACAATACGGACTTTCGGCTCAAACCCTGTTTACGCTATTTATTCCCAATACATACGAATTTTATTGGAATACGACTCCCGATACTTTTTTACAACGGATGAAAAAGGAGTCGGATCGTTTCTGGTCTTCTCGCGAGGCCAAGCTGACCCGTTGTGGTTTGAGCCGCGAGGAGGTGTACACATTGGCCTCGATTGTTTACGAGGAGACGAAACGTACGGCTGAGATGCCACGTGTTGCTGGTGTATATATCAATCGGTTGCGTCGCGGAATGCCTTTGCAGGCTGATCCCACCGTGAAGTATGCGGTAGGTGATTTTTCTTTAAGACGGGTATTGCACCGCCATTTGGAGATTGATTCTCCTTACAATACCTATAAATATCCCGGATTGCCTCCCGGTCCGATCTGTATGCCGTCGATTGATGCGATCGATGCCGTTCTTAACTATGAGGATCACGATTACCTCTATTTTTGTGCAAAAGCCGATCTCTCCGGAGAGCATGTGTTTGCCCATACGTTGAATGAACACAATCGTAATGCGCAGGCCTATGCCAGGGCCTTGAATCGTCGTGGAATTCGATAAATTCAATGCATGGCATATCGCCAATGTCGAGGGAAAGAGAGCAGGAGACAAGACGTTTTTGTTATATTCAGAATGGCTGTTGATTTTTATAATTTAACGGATCAAAGCCAAGCCTTTTCTGTTTATCATATTAGTGGTGCTTTTTCAAACTAACAAAAAGCAATCTTTATCGATTGTTCAGTTTTGGCTTTTATCACGTTTGAACTAATCTGATTTACATAACTGATACATTGAGGGAAAGGAGTTGCAGTATTGCTGCAGCTCCTTTTCTATTTGGCTTGTTAGCGTTTGGATCGTCGTGTTTATAGATAGCATGTTCCGGTTACATGTCAAACACTAGGCGGATCGGCCGTCTTTGATTGAAGTCATTATCTGTGGGGATGAAAGGAGGATGATTTAGCCATTTATGGGGATTTACGGGGCCGGATGGCTCCTCTACTTTTGCTCTGTCAAAAAAGAGAAGCAAGTTGAAAAAAATCCCACTCTTAATGGTGTTGTGCTGTATGGCGTTATCGATCTTTCCGGTATACGCTCGACAGTTAGATGATTCGACCGATTGTTTGTTGTCGGTTCGAGTGCTGAATGGGAAAAACGGCGAACCTGTCGATTTTGCGGTAGTAGTCTTGATCGCACAGGCCGGTGAGCGTGTTTTTACTGAAAGCACGGGCTTGGATGGTGTCTGTCATTTTAAGCGCCTTACGTCTGGATCATACAAATTGCAAGTTGTCTTTCTTGGTTATAAGCCCTATGTACATACCATTGTCGTCGAGGGCGATTCTTCCTATACCATTCGGCTTGATCCTCAAGCGGTCGATTTGGATGAGGTGGTAGTGACAGCTTTGGAATCGCAAGGAATGACCAGTTCGTCGAAAATCGATCGGCAAGCGATGGAGCATCTGCAGCCGTCGAGTTTTTCGGATTTGGTGTCGTTGCTGCCAGGTGAACGGACAACCAAACCGATGATGGGGGCTGCCAATTTGATCCGTCTGCGTGAAGCGGGGGGAGGTATCAACGCTAGCGGTAATAGTACTGATTATGACATTTCATCGTTAGGTACTTCGTTTTTGATGGATGGTGTGCCCATCAGTACCAAAGCCAATCTCTCTTACCTGGCTGGTAACAGCGATTATGATATTGCAGATCGCAATACGACTGGCCGGGGATTGGATATGCGTACGATTTCGACCGATGACATCGAAAAGGTTGAGGTGGTACGTGGTATCCCTTCGGTGGAGTATGGCGATTTGACCAGTGGATTGATCAAAATAGATCGGCGCAAAGGTGGCAATCAACTCAATGCCCGTTTCAAGGCTGATGCTTATGGCAAATTGGCCTATGTAGGTAAGGGATTCGAATGGAAAGAGCGTCATCTAACTCTCAATACGGGAATTGACTTCTTGGATTCCAGAGTTGACCCCCGCAATACATTGGAAAATTACAAACGTTTCAACGCCTCGGTGCGACTCTCCAAAGAGTGGCATTATGGGTCAGGTAAACTGTCATACGGCACCAGTCTTGATTATGGCGGATCGTTTGATAACATGAAAATTGACCCCGAGATCAACTATCACAAAGAGGATAGTTATAAATCGAGTTATAATCGTTATGCGCTGGCCAATAATTTGACATGGGAAAGTTCCCGGCATCGGTTTTTCCGCTCTGTGGAGTTGAATACCTCCATCAGTTTACAAAGCGACAAGATTGACAGAACCCGTTATGTTTCGCTGTCAGGCACGCAGGCAACTCCCCCTTTGTCTGATCAGGAGGGGGTACATGATGGTAGTTGGTTGCCGGCACAATATGTGGCTACCGGTGGGGTAGAGAGTTTGCCATTCTATGCATATACCAAACTGGTGGCTCGTTTTGGAGTGGAGGGTAATCGTGCAAAACACGATTGGATGGTTGGTTCCGATTGGCAGATGAATAAAAATTACGGCCGGGGACAAATTTATGATCCGCTGTTGCCGATTTCGCCGGGACTGACCACTCGCCCAAGACCTTATTACGATATCCCGGCAGGACATGACTTTGCGTTGTTTTTTGAGGATCGCAGTACGGTGACTGTGGGACGCAACCGGTTTGAAGTTCAGGCAGGTCTTCGGGCATCGACACTGTTGAATATATCGGAAAAGTATGATCTGCGGGGAAAATTCTTTTTCGATCCGCGGGTGAATTTGCGGTGGAGTTTTCCGCAGGTTATGGTAGCGGGACGTCCGCTCAAGTTTGAGATCGGAGGTGGAGTAGGGTGGCATACGATGACACCGTCTTTGAGTTATCTCTATCCCGATCCGATCTATTACGATTGGTTGCAGTTGAATTACTATCATCCCAATCCGGAGTATCGTCGGTTGAATCTGAAGACCTATGTGGTCGATCCGACCAATTATCATTTGCAGGCGGCTCGAAACTTCAAATGGGAGATACGGGGCGATATTACCTTCGGTGAAAATCGTTTGAGCGTGACCTACTTCCGGGAGGATATGCACAACGGGTATCGCTCAGCCCTGCAATACCAGGTGATGAACTATCGTGCATACGATGCCAGCGGGATCGATCAGAGTACCCTGACCGCTCCTCCATCGCTCGAGAATCTGCCCTATCAAGAGATTACGGCATTCGGTACCTATGGAACAACAGCCAATGGTACGCGATTGTTCAAAGAGGGCATTGAGTATCAGTTTGTCAGCAAACGTATCCCGGCTTTGCGTACCCGTATTACGATCGACGGGGCTTGGTTCCGTACGCTGTATAGTGACAGTGAACCCTATTGGTATCGCAAAACGGTGACAATCAACGGGCAGTATTTGCCCTATCTGGGACATTACAACGATCCGAATGGATATTGGCGACGGTCGTTCAATACCCGCTTCATGTTCGATACCTATCTGCCCAAACTCAAACTCGGATTTTCAGCCTCGATCGAGTGTATGTGGCTCTATCGGCAACGTTCGTTGCGGCAATATGGTATTCCGTACGAGTATGTGGGGCTGGATGGAGTGATCCGACCTTTCGATGAGGAGACGGCTCGTGAGGATCCTTATCTGCAGCATTTGATAATCACCTATTCGGAGACCAATTACAAAGAGATGGTACGTGAGCCGCTGAATATCGGCATGAACCTGAAAGTGACCAAGAAACTGTATAAGGATAGAATTCAATTGGCTCTGTTTGTCGATCAGCTTTTCTCCTATTGGAGGGAGTATAAAGGGGCCAACGGGGTAACGGTTCGCCAGACAGGAAATACGCCCTATTTCGGTATGGAGATCAATTTTAATCTGTAAACAGTCAAGTGATGATAACCAAAATAGTGTAAACCAAATAAAATAGAATTATGAAAACAATGACCCGTGTTTTAGGAGTATTGCTGTTTGTATTTGCAGGGCTAACCTTGTCGTCCTGTCAAAAAGAGAATAAGGGCCTCCCTACGAGTAATGTGACATGGAATCTGACACTGCCCGAGAGTGCCAGTGATGGAACTGTTTCCGAGACAAAGGCGGTGTTTACTAATATGAACACAGGAACGACCTACAATGCAACTGTGAGCTCTGCGACCAAAGCTACGGTTGTGAGTGTGTCGGCTTCTGTGCCGGAAGGACTTTATAATATTAGTGTGGAAGGTAAAGTGACCTATACGGCTGATGATGGCAACTCCTTGACGACAGGTTTCCGGGCTTACAAAGAGTCGGTAACTGTTTCTGGTGAGACTGTTGCATTGCCGGAGACGCAGGCGTCATTTTACAACCCGTCGAATGGATTTGTAATTTCTGAGGTCTATTTTGCGGGCTCCTCTACGGCTACGGGTGATCAGTATATGGATGATCAGTACATTAAGATCTGCAACAATTCGGATCAGGTACTTTATGCTGACAGTCTGGCTATTCTGCTTTCGGAATTCAACCCTCAACTCAAACGTGAATATCGTCCTGATATTATGAAAGATTACTTTTCTGTCAGCACAGTATTGATGATTCCGGGCAGCGGTAAAGATCATCCGGTGCAACCTGGTGCAGAGCTGGTGATTGCCATGAATGGAATCAACCACAAAGAGTACAATCCGACCTCTCCTGATCTGTCAAAAGCGGATTTTGAGGTGTATGACTATACCGGAGGTGATCAGTATCCCGATGTGGATGGAACAACTGTGCCGAATGTCGAAATTTGGACTACTTTTTCAGCAACCGTAACCGCGTTGCATGTCAATGGTTTGGAGACTTGGGCGCTGGCTCGTATGGAGGGAACCAAAGATGAATTTTTGACTAACAATGCCTATACGGCAGAGTACACTTTTACGTTTGGGGAACATTCGTTCGAGATGTCAACCGACTGCTTCAAAGTGCCTAATGCATGGATTGTCGATGCCGTGAATGGCTCGACTCCTGATGGACATGAATGGCTGGTGATTGATGCTTCGTTGGATGCCGGTTATACCTGGTGTGCCGAATATACGGGTGACAAAAACCGGTATAATACGGCTGTAGTTCGTAAAAAAGCTGCAAATGGGAAACTTCAGGATACCAACAATTCAACCAACGACTTCACTCCGCATGCAACACCGTCTTTGTTGTAATTTGCCAAAACTGCTTTAGATGTTTTTTCGGTGTGTATGCATATGGATCGGTATTTGTGCCGCCATCGCCGCACAAGGAATGCAGCGAGACAGCTCGTCGCGGGCCATCGGCCTGGACGAGCGTCTTTCGCCTGTGGCTTTATTTCGTACATCCCTATTTGATAACCCGGCTTCGCAGGTGTACCGGTACAACACCTCCTTGACCCAAATCGGACTGTCGGGCGTTTACAACCAGCAGCAGGAGGCTGTGGTGATGCAGCAGGGACGTGGCAATCGCTTTGCGGCATTCGATGCCGACTCTTATGTCAAACAGAACGGCAATACGGTTTGGGGCTCAGCGGGGTATCGGGTAGGACGCACCATGCATACGGTGTGGAATGAGAATGCCGATTATGAGCTGTTGTACCCCTATGTGTGGGCCGATTCTGTCGGAGGAAACCTGAATTCAGAACGCTATACGTTTACCGGAGGTTATGGTCGTCAATTTGGCCGGGTTGCCTGGGGAATTTATGCCGATTACCGTGCAGAAATCGAGTATCGCAAAACCGATCCCCGACCCCGTAATGTGGTCTCGGATCTGAATCTTTCGACGGGTGCAATGCTTGCCTTGGGAAGACGCTACTTGGTAGGACTCTCTGCCGATTTGCAAATCTATCGTCAGGAGAGCAGTATGCGTTTTTTTGCGGTGTTGGGAGGCCCAAAGATGTACCAAATGTTGGGACTGGGGATGTACAGTACCCGGTTTTCCGTCGGTGGGGACAGCCAGTCGCTCTTTTTTAAGGGTCGTGGTTACGGCGTGGGGGTGAATCTTCTCTCCCGGGATGGTCGAGGGGCCTTCATAACCGTCCATTACCGGAATTGGGCTGTACGACGCATTTTGGAAAATTATCAGAATCTTCCTTTGACCCGATTGGTTGATAACGAGCTGAAAGGTACGGTAGGATGGCTCGGACAGCAAGGTCGATACCATTGGGGCGTGAAGTTGTCGGGCTTTTATGCGGAGCGAACCGGTACCGAATATATCTATGGCGATGCTTCGGGTAGTGAGAATTATCCTCGGTTGGGGTCAGTCGAACAGTACAGTAACAGTCGTGTAGAAGGGAAAATCTCTGCCGTATGGGGCTTTGAAACGGTACGCGGATGGTCTTTGTATCTGGAGCCCTCCGGAGGTTATTACCGTTTTGAATCGGGTTACCTGAATCCTCAACGTAGTTTGATATTCGATAAGATGGGGGCAGGTTTGCAGGCATCCCTGTTCAAAAAAATCCGTCGTTCGACGTTACGTTTAGGAGGATCGGCGGATCGGATGGTGAATCGCTTTGCTACGATGCGTCTTGACGGTTTGGAGATGACCAGCTCGATTGGCGAAATGATGCAGCAAAATTTTGACCACCTGCGTGCTGATGTAACCTGGTGCGGAGTCTTGTTGCGTTGGGAGTATCTTTTTGAACGCACTGCACTTTCGTTTTACATTCAAGGCGATTGGCAGCGTGGAATGTACAGTGACGGCAATCGATCCGAATATGCGCGGATCGTTTGTGGCGTCGCCTTTTAATCAATTACAGAACAGCAAAAAATTATGGAAAATGTCATAGAGTGTCGTAATCTGACGCACTATTACGGCAATCGGATGATTTATGAAAATCTCAGTTTTACGGTTCCGCGAGGGCGTATTCTCGGCCTGTTGGGAAAAAACGGCACGGGCAAAACGACAACCATCAATATTCTGAGCGGTTATTTACAACCTCGTTCGGGAGAGTGTCGGATTTTCGGTGAAAACATCCAACGGATGAATCCGGTGACCCGGCAGCGGATCGGTCTCCTGATCGAGGGCCATGTTCAGTATGCTTTCATGAATGTGGAGGAGATAGAACGCTACTATTCGGCTTTTTATCCCAACTGGAATCGCGAAGCCTATTACGGTCTGGTCCGAAAACTGAAAATTGCGCCTCGGCAACGTATTGCGCGAATGTCGTGTGGTCAACGTTCCCAGGTGGCTTTGGGCCTGATCCTGGCGCAGAATGCCGAGTTGCTGGTGCTCGATGACTTTTCGATGGGACTGGATCCCGGATACCGTCGCCTGTTCATCGATTACCTGCGTGAGTATGCCAAGGCCGAGTCCAAAACCATTTTCTTGACCTCGCACATCATTCAGGATATGGAGCGGTTGATCGATGACTGCATCATCATGGACTATGGGTCGATTCTGATCCAACAGCCGGTGCAACAGTTATTGAACACCTTCCGACGCTACACTTTTCGAATAGAGGGGACAATTCCCGAAATTTTGCCGCAGGATGCAGCTCTCTACCACAGTGCGGTGATTCGTGATTGCGGCGAGACCTATTCCTTCGAGGATGCTGAATATGTCTCATGCTGGTTGCGACGCAACGGTATTGTCTATACAGAGTTGAAAGCGGAGTCCCTGAATCTGGAGGATGCTTTTATTGGATTGACCGGCAAATATTAATGTTTATTGGTTTTTATCGAGAAAAATGAAGAAGGCGATCTTTTATAAAGAGTGGATTAAGACACGTCGCTATACCCTGTTGGCGTTGATCCTCTCGCTGGTATTTGTGGGGTACGCCCTATTACAGTTGCAACGGGTGATCGGATTCAAAGGTGTTGGACATCTTTGGGAGATCCTGCTTTCACGTGATACAGTATTTATTGAAGTGTTGACTTATGTGCCGTTGGCGATCGGTATGTTGATGGCGGTGGTGCAGTTTGTCCCGGAGATGCAGCAGAAACGACTCAAACTGACGTTGCATTTGCCTTTTTCCCAACGTCGCATGATAACCCTAATGCTGGGTGCCGGCCTGGTACAGGTGTTGGGTGTTTTTCTGCTGAACTATGTCGTGTTGTGGATCTATCTGCAATCCATTTTGGCTCCGGAGTTGGTTTCCCGGATCTTGTTGACGGCACTGCCCTGGTACTTATGCGGCTTGACGGGCTATCTGCTGGCAGCGTGGATCTGTCTGGAACCGACCTGGTACAGACGTATTGTCAATCTGCTTATTGCGGCTGGGGTGATCCGCATTTTCTATCTCGGCACGACACCGGAAGCCTATAACTGTTTTTTGATCGGTCTGGCGCTTTATGTCGTGGTGATCGTGCTGTTGCCACAACTTTCGGTCGCACGTTTCAAACAAGGGTGTCAGGATTGATCTGTCTCCTTGAAGCAGAACAGAATCGACAGTTTTTCTGATTAACACATTCGAAATATGATACGATTTAGCAAAATAGTACTCTTTTTTACGGCGGTGGTGTTGATGGCCTGGCTGTTGCCGTGGGGTTATCACTTCGTTACAGTGCGTCCGGACAGTGGCCCTTTTACTTTGTATAGCTGTGTGACCGACGGGTTTGTGATGCGTGATTATCGCGATGGCAATCCAATCTGTTACGATGAAACAGGTCGAATCTATTCGGAACGTGAGTTCGATAGTATCTTGCCACTGTTTTATTACCGGCAGTTGCTTGCCGATGGACGTCAACCTGATACGTTGCGGGGAGTGGCACTTACGCCTCAAGTAGTCTCTTTGCAGAGCTTTATGTTTCGCAGCTATCCCTCGGATCTCAATAAGGTGAAACCCAAGCTCTATCCGTTATTGGAGGCGATGTCGGGACGGGTGGATCTGCAAATGCCATCGGATGTATTTCGTATGGATGAGCGTATTGAGTTTATCGATATGGCGACTAACCGAGTGGATGAATCCAAAAGTGAACGTTTTACCCAAGCTCTATTGGCCAAAGGCTTCTCTTTTCCCGCGACCTATGTGCAGGGAAATCCGACTACACGTAAAGAATACGATGAGGGTTATATGCTTCTCGACCGCAATGGAAAGTTGTTTCATCTGAAGCAGCTACGTGGAAGACCTTATGTGCGTTATGTCGAATTACCTGACAGTGTACGGATTACCGATATTTTCGTTACAGAATTTTCGAATCGCCGCAGCTATGCCTTTTTGTCGGATTCGGCTCATCGAATGTATCTGTTGACTAATCCTGGATATGAACTGAAGCAATTGCCTATTGATCGTTTTGATCCGCGTACGGAAGAGATCATGATCATTGCCGATCTGTTCCATTGGACGGTTTGTGTGTCGGGTGATAGAGGAACACGCTATTATGCTGTGGATGCGAATGACTATTCGCTATGCGGAACGTTGTCGGATCCGAGTGAGGTGCATTGGACCGAAAAGGTGGCAAAGTGGGTGTTTCCGTTCGAGTTATCATTTACTTCGTACGACGATGAATATGTCTATCCCCGGTTGACAAACTTTTCAGTATTCGTTTTGGTGTTAAACCTTTTGTTGGCCGGCGTCTATCTGCTTGTGCGCAGACGTCAGATGAGATCTGCGGTTATTCCGGCTTGCGGAGTGGTGATATTGGGTCTCTACCTCTTTATACCGTTGCTTGTGCTCAGACGATAATTTGCTTATACCGTTAGAACCGAATATAAGATATAGCAGGGAAGGATTACTCTATACGATAATCAATAAGGCAGAGCAGGGAGTTAAACGGATTCCCTGCTCTTGTTGTTTAGTGATGATGTGTGTTGAGAGATTAGATTTATTGTGAGGTACTGGATGTTGAAAGGATAGTGGGAATGCGTGTCGAAAGGTGGAGTACAGGCTTGTGTTGTTGTCTTGATTGAGTTGTTTTGAGATTACAATTGTTGGGATGTAGTGGATCTTCTGTGGAGAACAATGAGCACCCCAAGAGTTGGAACCCTAGGTTTAAAAAGAGCTTTGTTCAGCGTAATAGTTGAGGAGCAGGGATGTCTTTAGTAGTCGATTTGGTGTATCATAGCTATAATGTTTGAAGGTGATGTGTTTGTTCATAGAGGGAATATGTAATGATAAATTTTTAGGATCAGACATAATGAACGAGGGACAGATCCTGCAAAATCTGCCCCTCTTGACGGCCGAAGCCGAACTTGAAACTGAGTGTTACTTGAACTGATAAAAGAAGATACGAACAATCGAAACGCTAACTAACTAATTTACCAAACCTAAAATCAATGTATTATGTTTATATAGCTTTTATGTGAAGATCAAAAAGAGAACGGGAATTAAGATTCCTGCTAAGAATTCAACACCTCCTCGGCCCCAAAAGCCTTTGACTCCTTTTACCATGAAAAGGCCGGTCAACGTGATAATGACTAACGAGAAAGCGAAAATATCCGAAAAAGCGGTCCACCAGTGTCCGGGATTGTAGTGCAGTCGATTCAGACTGCTCCAGATCGGTCGGCGCCGTATCGATTCATACAAGACTTCACCGGTATTCGTGTTCACCATCAAAGAAGAACCTCCTTTGAGAAATACTTTCATCTGTGAGTCCGCAGGGAAGTAATGCTTTGTGTAGTTGTCGGCTTCATCCAACGGTCCGAGAATCGACAGTACAAAATCTTTATTCCAATCGGCTTGTGATTTGGGAAGGTCTTGAAGCGTGAACTCTTTGCGTGTAATGTCGTATTCTGCGTTGAAGTCGCGTTTGTGGTTGAGCAAAAATCCTGAAATTGCATAGATCAAAACTACTCCAGCGAAAAAGAAAGACAACTCGCGATGAATCGTACGACTCCATTTTCGGAATTCAGAACCGAATTTCTTGACTTGCATCGGCTAAAGAATTTCGTAATTGTCGGCAGTAATGCTGTAAAAGGAGAGATAGTCTTTTCCCTCGTTGGCTTTGCGTTCTGCAATCCGTTTGCGGAAATTGGCAATCCGCTCTTCAATGCTTCCGGCAGGAGCCTCCCCGCGGGCTTTCTGATCGCTTTCACATCCGGCTCCTCCTTCACCGTGCCGCTCGGTAACTTGAGCCTTGATCTGAGATTCCCATTGGTTCAGGAATGCCTCATCAATACGCTCTTCCTGTACGGTGCCTTGAATCCGTACCAAACTGTTTACTGTCTCCGGTGAAAAACTGCCTATTTTTTGTCCGGCATCGATACGGATGGTTTGGGTGTCGTCGCTCCCCATCAAGAAAATTTTACCGCCTCCGTGTTGGCAAATGTGGGTGCAAACTCCCTCCAGAACGACAGTCTGTCCAACCAGTTTGTCGGCATTTTTCAGCACGCTATCCACCTCCATGCCCTTATTTTGGGCAGCTGCTGTGGTTGTTTTGGAATTTGATGAACTTGATCCGCAGCTGACGGCTGTACCACCCAAAAAAGCTGAAATAGCGAGTATGGCTAAAAAGTGTTTTTTCATGACGTTATGTTGTTTTAATAATTGCGTAGTTTGAAGAACGACCTCCTGCCGGGCGTACCCGACAGGAGCCATCGTTCGTTTATGGTTTTTGGCTTACGAGGACAAAAGTAGAGGGAAGCCAGTGGAGCTGCAATCCCAACATGTAATGAAAAAAGTGATCAGAATCCCTATTTGTGGCGATAGGTGTATTTAATATATAAGGGTAGTTTTGCACTGTATTTGAATTGAGCTATTTGAGAAAAAAGTGAGGTAGGTGATGCTAAAGAGGTGTCCTGTCGCAGACGGTGGTTCAATTTTAAAGTGAAGGAGATTCGAAAATTGGAAATGCAAATGAATACCACCCAATAAAAGGTTCGTAATATATCGAATTGGAAAAGATGAAACAGCGCGATGAAGAGGAAGGTATGATTGCCCGTTCCGATAATTTATCCCATATTTGTGAAAAACATAAACCGATGAAACAGCTCCTCCTTTCGGGCAATATGAAAATGTCCGACCTGATCCAGGCCAACTATGCCCTATTGACGGTACTGCCCCGTTTCGGTATTCATTTGGGTTTTGGCGACCGCAGTGTTGCTGATGTGTGTCGAGCGCAAGGGGTATCGCTGGAACTGTTCCTGATGATTTGCAGCATCTATACTTTCGATGATTATTTACCCGATGCAGAGCGGTTCGAAGGTATTGATGTCGAAGATATCGTGCTCTATCTCCACAATTCCCACCGGTATTATTTGGAAGAACGTATTCCTGAAATTTGGGAAAATCTCTCTTCGTTAGAGGAAGGTGTTTCTGAGGAGACTCCATCTATTCGAATCCTTGACCGGTTTTTCAACGAGTATCGGCGTGAAGTTGAGGCTCATTTTGCTTACGAAGAGCAGACGGTCTTTCCCTATATTCGGGGACTGGTGCACGACGAACATACAGAAGGATACAGCATTGAACAGTTCGAAGAGAACCATAGCAATATCGAGGATACGCTCGAAGATCTGAAAAATATTCTGATCAAATATCTGCCCAGTGACGTGTCGGCACGACGGTTGAATCGGGCGTTGTTCAATGTCTTTCTGTTAGAGGACGATCTGGGACGCCATACGTTGATTGAAAATAAAGTTTTGGTTCCCTTTGTGATGCAATTGGAGAAGAGTCATGGCAGATAATGGACGACATCGGATTCTGTTGATTGAGCCTTCGGCAATTGTGGCCCGAGGACTCCGAGAGATCTTGGCTGAGCACTCCGAATTTGAGGTGGTCGATACACTGCCAGACTGGGGTCGGTACGGTGAACGGTTGACGGTGCTGGCCCCCGATGCAGTGGTGGTTGACCCTTGTCTTTTCGACTTCCAAAAACGCAATACGGTTCGTTCGTTGTTGCCGGATCTGCACCAGACGGCATTGGTCGCCATATTGACTGGAGGTGTATTGGATGATGAGTTGTTGAAACAGTACGATGGGGCTTTTTATCTGTATGATGAGCCTACGCAGATCGTGCGCAAATTACGCAAAGCACTTGAAAACAGACATGCCCAGCCGATGGGGACCGAGAGTTACGAGTTGTCGGAGCGTGAAAAAGAGATTTTGGTGGCAGTAGCCCGAGGATTGACCAACAAAGAGATTGCCGATCAATATTACATTTCGATTCATACGGTAATCTCGCACCGCAAGAATATCGCCCGTAAAACCGGAATCAAGTCGGTATCAGGGTTGACAGTTTATGCTTTGTTGAATCACATGATCGACCAGCAGGATATCGAATAGAAACTAAAAAATAGTGATATATATGATATATATATGAAAAGCGGCTCTTCCTTAAGAACCGCTTTTGTTGTCTAATTTTCCGTATGGAGTATTATTGTGGCAAGGAGGAAGTTTGACTCAATTTTTGTGTCGTCTGTTTTGTACTGCCAGGCAGATGGCAGATCTCGAGCGATGCGAAAATCAGCGGTCATCTCGGAATTCTCCGTTTGTACATGGATTGCTATTATACGAAACTCCAAAGCAACATCAAGTTCAGTACGGTAACTACAATGCCGATCGTGTAGAGCAGGTATTTCGTAAAGGTGGAGTTGCGGAATTTGCCCATGACCTTTTCCGATGAGGTGAGATATACTTGCGTGAAGACCGTGATGGGGAGTTGTATGCTCAGTGCCATTTGCGAGTAGATCAGCCCTTTGAAGGGATCGGAGATCAGAATAATGATCAAAAAGGCAACAATCAACGAGAGTATGATACCGGTACGTGAGTGTGTGTCCTTGATGTCGTAAGGTTCTTTGAACATTCCGGCAAAGATGGAACCGGCAGCCATTCCGGAGGTGATGGTTGAGGCAATGCCGGCAAATAGCAGGGCAACGGCAAAAATGATCGTTGCATTACTGCCCAATAACGGTTGTAACAGGGAGTCGGCCTGTTGCAGTTCCGATACCGGTGCCCCCGAAACGAAAAATGTCGAAGCGGCCAACAGAATCATGGCGCTGTTGATTGCCCACCCGATAACCATCGAGAGAATGGTATCCACATATTCGTAGCGGAGCTGTTTTTTGATCACCTTATCGTCGCTCAAATTCCATTGGCGGCTTTGGATCACCTCCGAGTGGAGAAAGAGGTTGTGGGGCATGACCACAGCACCCAGAACACTCATGATGATTACGATCGAGCCTTGAGGAAAAGAGGGGGTAACCCAAGCTTTGGCCGCTGCAGGCCAATCAATCGTGACTAAAGAGAGTTCGTAGATAAATGAAAGACCGATGATTGATACGAATGCGATAATCCACTTCTCGATCAGACGGTAGCTGTTGGTAAAGAGCATGATCAGAACAAAGATCAGTACCAGCAGGGCTCCAATTCGTACCGGAACTCCGAATAGCATTTGCAGCGCGATGGCCCCTCCCAAAATCTCAGCCAGCGAGGTGGAGATCGATGCAAGCATGGCCGAGCCGAGCACGGTTTTCGAGGCTGTAGGAGGTAAATAGGTAGCTGCAGCCTCCGAAAGGCAGAGTCCGGTGGCGATCCCCAGATGGGCAACGTTGTGTTGCAACAGGATCAGCATGATAGTCGAAAGGGTAACCATCCAGAGCAGGGCATAACCGTAATCGGCACCTGCCGCAAGATTGGAGGCCCAGTTGCCGGGATCGATAAACCCGACCGTTACGAGCAGTCCCGGTCCGATGTATTTTAGGATTTCGAGTCCTCCTTGTGTCGGATGATGTCCCTCACGGGTGAATTTGGAACGTATGGTTTTCAGAAGGCCCATATGTGTGAAAATAGTGGCTACGTAATTTGAAATTTGATTCTTAGGTTGCGAATTTAAACAGCTTTGGCTGAATTCCAATTTTTTATTGAGAGAACGGCAAATTCGAAACCGTTATATCTTACGAAAGGTGTAAGTTAGTACGGCGAGAGGAACTGGAGCCGATAGTAAAAGTGTATTTTGCCGAGCTTGAATTGTCAGGAGATCGGTGTATGCAATCTCTGAAAGGGAAAAGAAAATTATTCGCGAAAACGAATTTGACAGTTATCGAGGCTGTCGATAACGGCCAATGATTCGACGTGAATATTCTGTTTCCTTAGCAGTTCGCCACCTTGTTGAAACGCCTTCTCGATGAGAAATCCCATGCCAATCAGTTGTGCCCCGGCCTGTTTGATCAGATCAATTGCTCCCAATGCGGCATTGCCATTGGCCAAAAAATCGTCGATAAATAACACGCGATCGTTCGGAGTGAGAAAATCTCGACTCAGACAAATATCGTAGTCTCGACCTTTTGTAAAAGAATATACACGGGTCGAGAGCATATTTTCCATAGTCTTGGGCTGTTTCTTTTTGGCGAATACAACCGGCAGATCCATCAGAAAACCGACCATAATAGCCGGTGCAATACCACTGGCCTCAATGGTCAGTATTTTGTTGAACGGTTCATTGGCGAAACGTCGGACAAATTCGACGGCCATGGCTTTCATTAAGGTGGGATCCATTTGGTGGTTGATAAAGCTGTCCACCTTGAGAACGCCCCCTTCGAAACATTGGCCGTCCTGCAAAATCCGATCTTTGAGAAGTTTCATAATCCGTCGTCTATTTTCTGAACGTTATCGTGTCTCTCCTGCAATGCCAGCAAAACTGTTGTAAAACTATCGATTTTGCATCTCTTTTACAAATTGTCCGTTTGTTAAGGAGAATCTCCTTCCCGTGTGAGGAACGCTTCTCGGCGTAATCCATTATATTTGTTCTTAAATGACAGCAAGGCATCGTATAGCGGTGTGTGTTGTGGGAGAATAGTAGACTAAAGGGATGAGCTGATTCTATGCTTGGTGTTGTGTACAAGTGTTTATGAACCAGGATATTTCGCTTGTCTCTTTTTGCTGAAAAGCGGTCGATTTGAAGAATAAAATAGCTAAAATTTCAATTCATTTCATTTGTAAAAAGGTAATAAAAATGTGCAAAAAGTGTGATACCAATAGTTCAGAAGCCTCTATGCGTTTTATGCGGGAAGCCATTGCGCTTTCTGAAGCAAATGTTCGTGCTGGAGGAGGCCCTTTTGGGGCGGTGATTGTTAAGAATGGGGTGGTGGTGGCCACCGGAACCAATGGGGTAACACGTGAAAATGACCCGACAGCCCATGCAGAGGTTACGGCAATCCGCAATGCTGCTCATGCGTTGGGAACATTCGATCTGAGCGGGTGCGAAATTTATACTTCATGTGAACCCTGTCCGATGTGTTTGGGTGCGATCTATTGGGCGCATATCGACCGGATGTATTTTGGAAACGACAAACATGACGCCAAACGCATCGGCTTCGATGACTCTTTCATTTATGACGAGTTGGCTTTACCGGCTAACAAACGACGTTTGCAATCTTGTCGGATGCTGGAAGATGAGGCTCGCCGTGCATTTGATCAATGGACAGAGAAAGAGGATAAGATCGAATATTGAGTCTCAGTACGAACAATTTGCAAATGTGTTGTTTGTTCTGAAAAATTGTTTACCTTTGCGACGGATTCGGTGCCATGCACGGAACATGGCGAAAAGGGAATCCTGTGTGAATCAGGAACAGTACCCGCTGCTGTAATTCGCTTTGAGGGCGATAAGTCAGAATACCGGCCGACTCCGTTTTTCCGGTTGCTGTTGTTTTCGGGAGTTAGAACAGTAGGGCCTTTACCCAACGTTCGTTTGGGTGAAGTATCTTCCTCTGATTTGTCGTTCGAAAATGTTGTGCGCCGGAAAGGACGCACCAAATCGTTGTGTCTATTTGAATGCTTTTAATACAATTAGTTACAACAATAGTAGTTATATCATGAAAAATTTTAAACTTCTTTGGTTGCTTGCTGTTGCAGGCTCTGTAATGATGACATCTTGTGATAAAGACAATGTCCCCCCTCCAGCGCCCAAGGTGACTGTGACATTTGACGCAATTACGCTCCCCTCTGAGGGCTATATCAACAATAGCAATTATACGGAAAGCGGCGTGACTTTCAACAATGCTTTCAATGCAGAGTGGGCCTCTTGGGATGGATTTGCAGTCTCTAACTTGCATGATAAAACCACTCCGGGATATGCAAATCAGTACAGTGTATATGCCGATGGTGGTGCAGCAGGTTCAGCTAATTTTGTTGTATGCTTTTATAGCTCGTATGCAGATCCCAACAGTGCGTTCTTCTCTTTGGCATCAGGTAAAGAGGGTAATGAGCTTACGCTGATGATTAACAATAATACCTATGCAGCCTTGTCTATGAAAGAAGGTGATGCATATGCGAAAAAATTTGAGGCTGGCGACTGGTTTAAAGTAACCGCTACCGGTTATAAAGAAGATGGTACACAAACCGGAACGGCTGATATTTATTTGGCTGATTTCCGTGATGGTAAAACATACATCTGTGCTGAGTGGACCAAAGTTGATTTGTCTGCATTAGGAACATTTAACAAAGTAGCCTTCACGATCTCATCAAGCGATGTAGGTGACTACGGTATGAATACACCGGCATATTTCTGCATCGACAATGTTGAGTTCAGCGAAGTAACCACAACTGCAGAGTAATTCTGATGTAATGCCCTATTACGAAGTTTGATCTTCGTACTACCAAATGAACTTCGTGGTCACTCTGTGGTGGGTGACCGATCAAGTGGTGGTGGTTTTAGGTCAACACCTGCTTCATTAGTGACTGCGATTCATTTTATTCAGGTCGATTCGACCGTTTATTTGCCACGGAGGATCCTCGGTGCTTTGCACCGGGGATTCGATGTTTTAGAGAGGTGCGTGCCGAAGAATAATCGTAGCTTAGTCTCTAGGATTGAAAGCGTAGCTTATGATTGAAAGACCTTTAGGATTGTAACTCTGAAAAATTGTCGAAAGACACTATCTTTGTACGCATGGGCCGTTACCAGTATTATGGCTCGGGAATCCTTTTGCCTATATTGGTAATTGGGAAAGATAGAAATAACGGATTTGTACCAAAATGTCTATACGGAATCAATATAGTAACTCGGATCAGACTAATGCCCAGAAAAAAACTGGACGCAATACAGGATTATTGGCGTTAAGTCCGTTGGTGGTCTTCTTGTCTCTGTATCTGGTCTCCTCATTGGTGGCTGGCGATTTTTACAAGGTGCCGATCTCGGTCGCTTTTGTGGTTGCTTCTGCGTATGCTGTACTGATTACACGGAAGATGAAATTAGCCGATCGATTGGATCGTTTTTCGGCAGGTGCGGCTCACAAGAATATCATGCTGATGATATGGATTTTTGTGTTGGCCGGAGCTTTTGCTGCATCAGCCAAGGCAATGGGGGCGGTCGATGCAACGGTCAATCTGACATTGCGAATCTTACCTGACAATTTGTTGTTGCCTGGAATCTTTCTGGCAGCCTGTTTTATTTCGTTGGCTATCGGTACCTCAGTCGGAACGATTGTGGCGTTAGTTCCTGTAGCGGCAGGAATCGCTGAACAAACCGGACTCGGTGTGCCTTTGATGACTGCAGTTGTGGTGGGAGGAGCCTTTTTTGGAGACAATTTGTCGTTTATATCCGATACAACGATTGCTGCAACGCGAACTCAAGAGTGCGGCATGCGGGATAAGTTTAAGGTGAACAGTATGATTGTGGTGCCAGCCGCAGTCGTTGTAACATTGCTTTATCTATACGAAAGCTGGTCTTTGCAGATTCCACCCCAAAGTGAACCGTTGGAATGGGTTAAGGTGGTTCCGTATCTTGTGGTGTTGGGAACCGCATTGGCCGGCATGAACGTGATGGTCGTATTGGTGTTGGGGCTGTTGATAACCGGTGTGATTGGTCTGGCAACAGGAAGTTTCGGACCGTTTGACTGGCTCGGTTCAATGGGAAGCGGCATTTCGGATATGGGCCAGTTGATTATTGTAACGTTACTGGCTGGAGGTATGTTAGAACTGATCCGGGTGGGTGGAGGTATTGATTACGTGATTGACCGGTTGACCCGCCGTGTCCGCAATAAACGGGGAGCCGAACTGAGTATAGCTGCGTTGGTAAGTGTCGCTAACTGTTGTACGGCCAATAATACGATAGCGATTATAACTGTTGGACCGATTGCGAAACGGATTGCTGACCGATTCGGTGTAGATCCGCGTAAAAGTGCCAGTATTCTCGATACCTTCTCATGCTTTGTGCAGGGGCTGATCCCGTATGGTGCGCAGTTGTTAATGGCGGCAGGTTTGACCGCTTTGTCCCCCCTTGAGATCATGCGCTACCTCTATTATCCGATGCTCATGGGTGGATTCGCATTGTTATCGATTCTGTTCCGTTTCCCTCGTCGCTATTCTTAATGTTGCTTTCACAGGTGTCGCTAGGGAAGCGCCTTGTGTATGCAATGGACAGATTGTGATTGGAGTGGATCAAGATCTGTGAAAAGAGCTCTCTCCCTCGATTTTGTAATTGCTTGATTTGTCCATTGAAAGTTCTTCTGCTGTGTTTTGGGTAGCGGTATTGGGCAGAGGAAGATTGAGGCGTCAACAAATGTTATACCCCGGATCGGGTTTGGGCGAAGTTTATGTCTGTTAATTTAGCCGATCGAGTTTGGGCCCGGTTCGTCTGCCCAGGCGGGTTAGACTGAAAAGTGCGGCCAATACTGCTATCGCACAACCTAATAGCAGAGAGTTATGTGTATTATGTCCACCCGGAATTAATCGGAAAATCAGCGCTACCAGCGCAGCCCCGCTGGTTTGGCCCAACAAACGGGCTGAACCGAGCATGCCGCTGGCTCCACCACTCCGATTACGAGGAGCAGAGGCAATGATTGTGCTGTTATTGGGCGTCTGGAATAGTCCGAATCCTCCTCCGCACAACGCCATTCTCCAAATGACATCTCCAGCGGTTGCTTCCGGAGTCAGCATGCTGAGTAAGAATAGACCACAGGCAAAAATCGATAAACCGATTCCACCCAACAATCCCGCATTGACTCTCTCGGCAAGGATACCGGCCATTGGGGCACAAATCATGGTTGCCAATGGCCATGGTGTCATCAATAAGCCACAAGTGACCGCATCTTTCCCTAACTCACCTTGTAAAAAGAAGGGTAGTGAAACCATGGCCAGCATTTGTGCTGTAAATGATAGTACCGATGTGGAGATAGAGAGAGAGAAGATCGGAATTTTTAACAGGTCGATCGGTAGTAGGGGAAACTCCTTTTTGAGTTCGCGTCGTACGAAAATGGTCCCAATGATGATTAACAAAAAGAGTCCTGTCAGCAGCAGTTGTTGGGGAAGTTCGTGAGAGGCCCCCTCAATGAGTCCGATTAACAGGAAGAAGAAACAGGCATTCAGAATACCGCCTGGAATATCGAATTTTCGATTGAGGTTACGGATAGGGTTGGCAGGTAAAAACTTGTAGCTTAAAGCAAGGGCTGCGATTCCGATCGGGATGTTAATGGCAAACAGCCATGGCCAGTTGGTGATAGACAAAATTGCTGAGGCTACAGTAGGTCCAGCAGCAGCAGAAACGGATACAACCAGGGCGTTAATTCCCAATCCTCGGGCCAAAAAACGGGAAGGATAGATGATACGGATCAGAGCCGTATTGACACTGGCTATGGCTGCAGCTCCAAATCCTTGCAGGGTTCGGGAGATCACCAGCATGGGGAGTGAGTTGGAGCAGGCACACAATAGCGAAGTGCCGATAAACAGGCTGAGTCCTATCGTATAGATTCGTCTGTAGCCCCAAATGTCACCCAAAGAGGATAACGACAACAGAGAGATGGTGATGGCCAGTTGGTATGCATTGACGATCCAGATGGATGTAGCAGGCGAGGTATTAAGGTCTCTGGCAATGGAGGGTAGTGCCACATTGGTAATGGTTCCGTCCAATACGGATACCGTGATTCCCAAAGCAATGGCTAAAATAGCCCAGTACCGGGAGGGTAAAGGCAATCCATCCTGCACGGAGGGTGGAGTGAGAGCGGGTGCAGGAGTGGAAAGTGCCGATTGGGGAGTATGTGAAGAGGAGGTGCAATTCATCGTCGGATGATGCTTACAGTAGAGCTGAAGCCCACTCTTCCTCTTTGAAACCGACCAAGATGCGATCCGGTAATACCAATACAGGGCGTTTAACCAGTTTGCCGTCCGAAGCTAATAAAGCGAGTAATTGCTCTTCGGAATCAGTCTTGACACGCTCTTTTAAATTCAACTCTTTGTATCGCAGTCCGCTGGTATTGAAAAATTTGCGTATCGGAAGATTGCTCGCTTTAAGCCATGATCCGATTTCTGCAGTAGACGGATTGTGTGTAATGATGTCTCGGATTTCGTATGTGATACCGTGTGCATCGAGCCACTTGCGAGCTTTGATGCAGGTGCCACATTTGGCATATTGAATAAATAGAGGTTTCATGGGGTACTCGTAATTCGTGTCATTTAATTCGAGCCAAAGATACGAAATAAATAAACCCTTTGCTCGACAATTTCGGGCAAAGGGTTATCTGAAAAGCTCTATTTGCTGCACTATTCGCAATGTGGTTGTCGTTTCAGACAGTGTTGCGAACGTGGCAAAATCACAATAAAAAATCTCGTTGGAGACTCTGCAGATTATTCTGCTGCACCTGCCAATGGAGAAGGTACTACATAGGTACGGGCAGCCAGCTCTTTGTCAATCATATAAAGACCGAGCGAGTTGTCAGCAACCATTTTGAGCTGGTCGATGATTGTGCGAGCGTTATCCTCCTCTTCAACCTGTTCGTTGACAAACCAAATGAGCATATTGGCAGTAGCAAAATCTTTCTCAGAGGCTGCAGTGTGGCACAAGTCGTCAATCAAACTGGTTACCTTTTGCTCGTGTTGCAAAGTGTCCTGATACATCTCCAGAGGAGAGGCCCATTCAGTCTTAACCGCATCGATCGGAGCAAGGGTTACTTTGCCGCCGCGTGCCTGAACGTAGTTAATGAGAATTTGAGCATGTGCCTGTTCTTCCTGGAATTGTACCGAGAACCAGTTGGCGATGCCTTTGTAACCTTTTTGCATGGCGTCTGCCGACATGGACAAATAGAGGTAAGCTGACCAGAATTCGGCATTGATCTGGGCGTTGAGCGCCTGTTCTACTTTTGCATTTAACATGATAAATCTATTTTAAGTGATAGTTTTCTGCCGTAAAAATAGCAAATTGTTTGGGTCGCTGTTGTAGAATCGAAAAAATAGTACGTCATTTTTATAATTTTGTTCTATATAGATTTTAATTGTTTGTTTGTGAGGTAGATGATTGATTGTGGAAAAGGAGATTGGATGCCCGAAATATTGCGTAATTGAGAATCAGGATGCGTAAAGGGTTGCTCTGGATTCCGTGTAAAATCAATCAGTAAAATACTATCTTGCTGTCTTTGAGAATGAGAGGAATAATTTTTCTTAGACATTCTATCTTAGTGTGTTAATTGTTCGTATTGCTTAAAGTGAGATATAACATGAATGAAGTGTTTCAATATGGCGAAAAGGAGTTGAATTATTTACGGAAATGTGATGGCCGTATGGCGGGGTTAATTGAACGTTTCGGAATGATTCAACGCGAGGTTGTGCCGGATCTCTTTACCGCATTGGTCGGCAATATTATCGGTCAACAGGTCTCCGGGAAAGCGGCCGCAACTATTTTTACTCGCGTGCAAAATGTGGTCAAAGAGATGCAGCCACAATCGGTTTTGGCGGTTGACAATGAAACGTTACGGAGCTGTGGGCTGTCGCAACGCAAGGTCAATTATATCCGTGCTGCTGCTGAAGCTGCTTTGGATCAGCGTCTGTCCATAGAGAGGTTGTCACAATTGTCAGATGATGAGCTTATTCATGTATTGACCGAATTGCCGGGAGTCGGGGTATGGACAGCTGAAATGTTAATGATCTTTTCGTTGCAGCGACCCGATGTGTTGAGCCGTCACGATCTGATTATTCGGCGCAGCTTATGCTCGTTGTATCATTTGCCAGAACTGACACGTGAAATGTTTGAGAAGTATCGCAAACTTTTTTCTCCGTATGGGACTGTAGCCTCTTTTTACCTGTGGGCTTATGGCAACGCTTTAACTAAAGAGGAGATTGACCGAATTGGGAAATGAGTGCTTCCCCGATTATCGGGTGAGCAGTTTGTGTAGCTTGAAAGCAATGTTTTGTACTATGTGTAGATTTAGAATAAAAAACAATAGACTGGCCAATCCGATATAAAGATGTTGAAGCGTCGAAAAATAATTGTGCACAGAATAGATAGCCCATACACAATATGGTAAACATATAAGAGTTGTAATGAGTGCCGGAACATATTTTTTTAGTACGATGGGGAGAAGAATGTGTCCTGCAAAATGTAGAGTAAAGGCCAGTAAACAGAAATACCAATAGATGAGGTTGCCTGTTACGACGGTCAGTAACGTTCCGGCTGAAATCAGTATAAACTCCTCAAATACGGCGAGGATAAAGGCCGGTGTTTGAAATAATATGAATTTCTGTTCGAGTTTCAATTTGGAGTACCATCGAGGGTAGCGACGTTTAAATTCGTCTGTGTGTTTGGGTATCCAGTAAGGAAACAGAATCATCTCTTCGAATTCATGGATCATAAATACAATGGGAAGTAAGAGAATAAGCGTCAGATCATCCATGTTGGTCGCGAATTTTATGCTTAAATATACAATTTTACGGCTTGAATACAAGATCGGTGATACCTATATCGAGTAGTTAGCGTACAAAGAGGTCGTCATTATTATTGAGTAACCGATGGGTTTGGTCCGGGCTCATAGTGGTTAAGCAAGATTAATTTGTGGCTTTGGTGTGGGTATATGGTGATCTCGGTCGGTTTCGGTGTAAGGCGTAAATGTTGGTGAATAAGATTTATTTTGTATTTTTGGGGGGCAATCCAAGATTATAAAATACTTTCAATAATGAAAAAGATTCTTTTTGCATTAATTGCTGGCCTGTTTGCCGTGATGGTAACCGGGTGCTCAAAAACTGAAGAGTTGGCAGCTGTTATGGAGGTTACAGTGAAGTATTATGATGCGAATCAGAACTTGCAAACTCTGCCGGATTACCAAGTTATTTTGACTCAGAGCGTGGAAAGTGCTCCTTCTTTTGTTGCATTTCGTGAAGGGATTACAGATCAGAACGGTAAGTGTCGTTTTGAATTCAAATCGGGAGAATTGACCGAATACAATCAGATCGAAGGTAATTATCTCGATGCTTATATCGTGGTACTAGATCCTGCTACCAAAACTCCTGTTGGATCTAAATCTTTTTATCTGCCTCAGGGTGAGACTTTAAATGTTTCGGTAATCGCTATTTTGGAAAATTAGCAATATAATTGCAGATATAAAAAGGGCTTCGGAGTTAACCGAAGCCCTTTTTTGTTATACAAATTTTACGATCATTGAACCGATGGTAAACAGTATAGCATACAGAAGCATGTTGCGAGAGGTGAGTCCTAAAATGCGGTTCAACTCCTTACCGTGATCAATCTTAACCATGCTTCTCCATGTGTGTATATGCAATGGCAGATATAATAATGGTAAAATGGCTGCCCAGAGTTGTCCGAATCCGATCATCAGGAGATTGAGTAGTACAGCTACAATACCTAACCATAAGTAGAGTTGTTGTCCGACATAACTGCCAAAACGGACTACGAGGGTCTGTTTGCCACTTGTTGCGTCTTGTTCACGATCCCTGAAATTGTTTACCATTAGTAGTGTGTCGATGACCATTCCACAACTGAGTGAGGCAATGGTTACTTCGAATGTCCAATTATGACACATGACATAATAGGTACATCCTACCGGAATAAATCCGAAAAAAAGTAATACCAACAGGTCGCCCCATCCATGATAGGCAAGCGGATAGGGCCCGGCAGTGTATAAAAAGGCAAACAGCACACAGAGCAGTCCAACCATGATGAGCTCCCACCCTCCGTAAAAAAGTAATCCAAGGCCAAACAGGCAGGCCGCAGTTGTGGTAATCAGAATTCCACGTTGCATGGCTGGGATCGTGATCCATCCTTGTGCGCAGGCACGCTCGGGACCCAGGCGATCTTGTCTGTCGCTTCCTTTCTTATAATCGAAAAGGTCGTTGATCAGATTGGCGTCTATTTGCATTAGGAAAGCAAACAACAGACAGAGTATGGCTGGTGTCCATTGAAAACTGTCGGCTGTTAAGGCGATAGCACAACCTATAAGAACCGGCATAGCGGCGGCTGTCAATGTTTTCGGGCGTGCTGCTAACCACCATGCTTTCGCGGAATTGGTCGATATCTCATTTGTCATGGTTAGTCGATTTGTATATCGTAATTCTTTTGTTGTGATTTTGCGTGTTAATTATTTACGGATGTGTGTTGTGCGTCTTGCATGTTTTGTGAGAAGGGGGATTCTTACTGATGTTGCTCCGAACAAAATTAATAAAAAGAGAGCAGATCAGTGAAGGTTATCATATAGGTGTTGAATGTAGTTTGCATTGTAAAGTTGTTGATTAAAGGATAGATTCTATTAGGTTAATATATTGATTCATAGAAGATAGTTCAGGTGTTCATGGTGGATGATGGGGCATGTCACGCCGTTTGGTGTTAATCTTGTTTGGAAAATTCTCTGCTAAAAGAGTAAGTGTTTTGAAAAGAGGTGCTTAGCTCCTATGGCGGATTTGTGTTTTCAAGTAGGTTGGGAGATTGATAGGAAAATTCGAGAGAGTTTCCGAATAGTTAATAAAAAAATTATATAAATGGTGCTGAGTGTGAATCTTCCAAGGATTTAATCGTCATTACAACATTCATGAATGTTTTGCGAGTAGTGAGATGTATTACAGAAAAATCTGTTTTTGCAATATTTGGTTGTCAATACGAACCCTGTCCAACGACAGCGTTATATTTATCAGTGTATGAAATGTATACGAATATCCTTTCATCGATGAAAATGAGCATTGATCCATGTTGTATTATTTTTAAATAGCATGAAATAAGATTAAATTTCAACAGTTTTATTGTGTGCAGGGGAAAGTTTATCATGCTTTTTGTGGTCCCGAGTTTTATTTGTAAATTGCACCTATTGACGATAGAGAGGGGAGAACTCCTTTCGATGAAGCCGAATAATCTTTTCGGTTATTGTTCATATTAACTCAAACTTATATCAAGTAACAAATTTTTATGAGAGTAGCATTCATTGTGTTGCTGTCAGCCCTGACTTGTATGGGGCCAGTGACTACGTATGCCAAGAAAAAAAAGGCTACGCTTCCTAAAAAGGAGACGGTTCAGCAAACTCCCTATGAAAAATTGTTTAAAAACAAGAAGGGAGAGTGCGTTAAAGGAATGTTTACCGTCCACAAATTGGATGGTAAAGTCTATTTCGAAATTCCAGACCAGCTTTTCGGACGAGATATGCTGTTGGGATCTACGGTATCGGAGATCAATGACAATTCGGATGCTTTGGTTGGGGCCAAACCCACAAAACCCATGCATGTTCGATTTGTTCAGCAAGATTCGATTGTTGTCCTTCAGGAGTTTACGGCACGGAATACCGTAATTGATCCAGGATATGAAAATATTGCTTCTGCAATAGAAATCAATAAAATTCCGGCTACCATAGCGACCTTCCCTATCAAGGCTTATGCTCCGGACTCATCTCGAGTTATTGATGTTTCCTCTCTGTTCTTAACAGATATTAAGTCCTTAAGACCTTTCGAGGGGGGGAGCAGTATGGGGGGAATGGCCAGCCGTTCTGTTAATTTTAAAAAGGATCTTGCCTATCTGGATGAGATCAAGGCTTTTGATGATAATGTGAGCGTCAAATCGGTATTGACCTATTCTTCCGATATGAAGGTGTTGGGTATTCTGACTCTGTATAAGGATAAACCCACCACTGCCAAAATGACACGAACTTTCTTGCTCTTGCCCGAAGAGCCTATGCGTCCTCGTATTGCGGATTCTCGCATCGGAACTTTTTTCGCGGGTGTAGAACATTTTTCAAATGAAGATCAGGTTAAGGCGTTGTATTATGCCAATCGTTGGAATCTCGAACCCAGTGATGTAGAGGCATACAAACGAGGAGAACTTGTTACACCGAAGAAGCCCATTATTTTTTATGTGGATAGTGCTTTCCCTGAAGCCTGGAAGCCTGCGATCAAGAAAGGTATAGAGGATTGGAATCTTGCTTTTGAAAAAATCGGTTTTAAAAATGCCGTACAGGCATTAGATTTTCCGACTGATGATCCTGAATTTGATCCGGATAACTTAAAATATTCTTGCGTACGCTACGCTCCGACTTGGGTAGCCAATGCTATGGGGCCATCATGGAAAGACCCACGTAGTGGTGAGATCGTATGCGCATCGGTCTATTTCCACCACAATATTGCCAAATTGCTCAATAACTGGCGTTTCGTTCAGACGGCCCAAATCGACACTTCTGTCCGTAAAGTTACTTTGCCTACCGAAGTGATGCAGGAAGGTATTCGTTATGTGACTGCTCACGAGGTGGGCCATTGCCTCGGATTGATGCACAACATGGCAGCTTCAGCAGCCTTCCCTGTGGATTCATTGCGTTCGGCAACCTTTACCCAACAATATGGAACCACTCCTTCTATCATGGATTATGCACGATATAATTATATCGCTCAGCCAGGAGACAAAGGGGTGAAATTGACGCCGCCGCAACTGGGTGTTTATGACCTGTATGCAATCAAATGGCTTTATACACCGTTGTTCGTATCACCTGCCGAAGAGCGTGAAATCCTGGATAAATGGATCTCAGAAAAGGCCGGTGATCCGTTGTATCGTTATGGTAAACAACAGGTGTTTGCCCGTTACGATCCTTCATCGGTTGAAGAGGATTTGGGTGATGATCCGATCAAGGCCAGTGCCTATGGTATTGCCAACCTCAAATACATCATGGCAAACATGAATGATTGGCTGAAAGAGGAAGATAAGGATTTCCAGCATCGGGCAACTTTGTATGATCAGATCCTGATGCAATATAAACGTTACTTGAATAATGTGCTGATGAATATCGGAGGTCTCTATTTGTATGATTGCAAAGAGGGTGATGCTCCGGAAATGGCATACAAGTCTGTTCCTAAAGAGGTACAGCAGGCTTCTGTTAACTTCCTGCTTGATCAGCTTTATGATATGGATTGGTTGGTCAATGAAGAGTTGTTGAAAAATCTGCCTCCACAGAAAAATAAAGCTCGTGAAATGCAGATCGGAGGTGCCTCAATGTTTAAAAACCTGTTGACCATTAAGAAAAAGAATGGTGTGATTTTGTCGTCATCTCTGTCAGATGATCCCTATACTCTGAATGATTACTTGGATGATATTTATCAGGTCGTATGGAAGAAGACAATGGCTGGTAGATCTTTGGAGGCTGTGGATAAAACCTATCAGAATGACTTTATCATTTCGATGGTTTCAGCTTTTGATCCTGCAGCTAAAGCGGGTTCACTGTTGTTTACAGATCCGGAAGCTGGTCGTGTTGAGTCACCCAGCATGTGGGATAAAGCCTATGCTCCGACTCTCGATGAGGTGATCTTGTACGATCTCGATCCAAGCGGTATGGTGTCTCGTATGGAGGGAGCCATTCGCATGGCAGCGAACGCTCAGGGCTTTGAGACCGAAGGTTTTGGATGGCAGCGTGAAGTGAAGAGTGATGAGGTATACAATACCAAGGCTCTGCAATTTAGCTATTTGCAAAAGGTTAAAACGTTACTGGAAAAACAACAGAATACCGGTTCAGAGGATACCAGAGCACATTATAAACATCTGCTTTATAAAATTAACAGAATGCTCGATGTTCAGTAATCGCTGAAAGTTACTAGTTAAGGGCTATCACATTGTGATAGCCTTTTTTTTGTCCTATTTCTATCCCAGTCCCTTCCTTCTTCGTTTATTAGGAGTGTTTCGTGCTTACATTGTTGTTACGTGTGGAGGAGGATGCTTTAGTATGAAGTGTGTGTTAGAAAATTGAATACGCGTTTCGATTGGGAGTGTTGTTTTTTAGGTAATTGTTTTCCATCAGTCTATATTAAAATGGCGAGCGTTTTTGCTGGCGAGGGAACTTGTAATCTTCTTGATTTGATTCAAGGAAGGATGCGAAATCTTTCTCTGATGCTCTTTGGGGGGGGATATTAAAAATAAAACAGCCGCCTTCAAGGCGGCTGTTTATGTTTATGCTATTGGCACGTGGACTGGTAGATCAGAAGGAACAACCTATTTTAAAGCTGAACACTCCAGCTGAACTATCGAGATATTCCACATCAAAAGCTTTAACAAAATCGTAATCTACTCCGATATAACCGGTAAATCCCTTTTTGAAAAAACGGGAATAGCAGAATCCTCCACCCGCTGAGATGCGAGATGCCGTTAAATATTCGAATTCACGATTGAGGTAATAGTCGCTCTCTTTGGGCGTTTCTTGATCTCCAGATACATCAGCGTACAGACCGTCATTTTTCAACGTTCCACTACCGAAACCATAACCGGTACCAAGTCGAATCGAGTACATATTTCGATTGGTGATGATGTTACGTAAGCCCGAAAGATATACGCGTGTCGAAGTGGTAGAATGTTTACGATAATAGGGGTAGATTGAGGTCTTTAAATTACGCTGCCAAAGATCACCTCCACCTTTCAGAACCCATGTCGGTTGAAAGGCCTTCACTCCGAGATTGAGCGTATAAACCGCACTTGCCTGAAGGGTTTTGCGTGACGATACCTCGTTGCTGCCGAAATATTCTACGACGCTGTTGCCATCAGAAGATCCAGATGACATTTTGTAGATATTTTCGTCTCCAGTTCCCTTTTCGTAGGCTGCCGCTATTTTCAACGTATGTACGGTTTGAGGCCTGTTTACCGAGAGCTGTCCGTTATATTCGAGGATTGTGGCATTCTGTTCATAGAAGGTGACCGTTTTCGAGGATCTTTCACCATAATATCCAGACCGGTCTTTGAAGGTTAACTCATTGAACCAGCTGACCTGTGGCGAAAATTTGAAATTGATCTGCAACGATGCCCCGTGAAAACGGTTAAACAGGGGTTGTGCTGCAGAGGAGGCGTATCCTGATTCGCCGATAAACACCTCTTCCATACCATAAAAACCGCCGTAACTGATCAGTGATTCGTAAATTTTACTGGATTCACCGCTGATCTGGAACTTAATGGATTCAACACTTCGGCGGTAAAAATAGTTCAGACCGAGATCGACCACTTTATTGAACCGGTAACATCCTCCGGCCGTCAAAGTTAGGTCGAGCCATGAGTTGATGTGACGCAAGTCGCGCATTTTTGCGTAGTTGGCTGTCGTGTAATCAATTTTCGCTCCGAGACTGAATTTTTGGGTGACAGCCACACCTAAACTTCCGATCAAATGGTAAGTCTCAATCTGTTTTTTTCCGAGACGCTCTGGGTCGGATTCGACAATATCGAATAGATTGTAGTAAGGATCGAGAAAGGCGGAACCGGTCATATTTTTCCCTTGGAAATTATCGTATGAGACCTTCCCGTACATGACGATTTTCGGATTGAGTCGGTAAAAGGATTCTGTCCGAATGCCAATATCGTAACTATTGTCTGATTGATAATAGTTGACAAATCCCCCGTTGTTCTTGGTAAACGAAGCTTCAACGAGTGATATATTGTTTACGGGAAGTGACAGCAGTCCTGCCGCATTATAGCTGGTTAACCAGCCATCGAATCCTTTGATGTATTCGAAATCACGAAGATTTGCTGCCGGAGGCAGAGCCTCTGCCTGAAAAGCAAAGGCCCCTCCGAACAACAGAAATAGTCCGACTTTGGTGAGTCTCATAAATTTCATAACCGATTCCAGTTCTTTATTTCTTTAATGAGGCTGTGGCTCTCATGTGGAAATCTTTCGATGAGTTGTTGTTGTCTTGGTAAACAATCCGTGCACCGTTGTTGAGTGAAGCCTCTGCATCGATGCCGCTTGGATCGGTTGTGCCGTCTGCTCCACCTGCGTAGTTGTAGACGATTTTACCAGCATTGCTTTCGATCGCTTCGGTAGCAGCTTTGTCTACGTTACGGTACAGAGAGTAACCTTGAGCACTGGTCATCTCGATTGCACCGGCATCAACAGCTGCGGTCAAACGTTTTTTGTTTTTGTTATTGCCTTTCACAAATACCTCGATACCGTCAATTACCCAGCTCTCAGGAACCATCTTGCGGGCTCTTGAATCCATCACTTTGTCCTGATAGTAGTTGGTTTCAGAACTCAAGAAGCTTGACAGCGTGGTGCCATCGTCCGGTGAGAAGATAAAGAGTGCCGGGGAGTTGTTGCTAACAGTCCAGTAGGTCGAGGTTCCGTAAATATAGCCTTTGAGCCAGTGAGAAGACGGAATCTGTTCAGACGGAGTGGGGTGGATGGTAGTGTTGTTGAAGTTCGGGTCATACACCACATAGTTATCAGCACCACTCAGGTCGACAGAATGAGGATAGGTCAAGGTGTGATTGATCGCACCACTCAAAGCTACGACCACTTGTTTGCCGGGAGCCAATTCAACGTCTCCGGTGAATGCCCAGTAAGCTTGACCTGCTGGTACGGTTTTCTGTGCTTCATACCACAGTTTTCCGTCAGTACCATAATCATAGTTGGTGGTGTTGGTTGAGTTGGCCGGATAAACAACTGCAATGCAAAGATCGGTCAAAATAGCAGGTTCCTCAGAGTTGTTGTAGAGGATTACATATTTATCATTAGCCCAGGAGCGGGTTTCACCGTCGATGGGGCAACCACCGCAATAGAGCTCTTTGATAATTACTTGACCCAATTTGGATTCGCTCATGTTGATCTCGACAACATCGTCTGTCTTCCAAGCTTCTGTAATGGTAACATTTGAACGAGTGCCACTCAATACGAAAATATTACCGGTTTCAGTCCGTTTGTCGGTTGCTGAGAATTCATATACACCTGCCGGCAATTTGATAACCGCTACACCGTTAGCATCGGTGGTTCCACTATAAGTCGCTTCGTTGATAGTGCTTCTTACTGAGACAGGCACATTTGCCACAGCAGTGAAATTACCATCGCTAGGATAAACCAATTGGACGGAAACATCATACGTTTGGTATCCACCGCCATCTTCTTTTTCACAGGAGGTACTAAGCAATAACGTACCTGCCATTAATGCATAGAGAAATTTTTTCATCGGTTGATTAATTTATTGTTATTGAAAATTAAGTTAGAATTTTACTCTTAAACTCAGTCCGTAATAGAAACTGGGGATGTACGATGCGCTAAACAGCGAAATTTCGTTACCGTTTTGGGTTGAGGTTACTTTTCCCATGTTATTGAAGAAGTTGTTGGCATAGAAAGAGATAGATGCAATATCTCCGATCTCTTTGGTCACGCTGATATTGGCTGCATAGTAAGGTGAGATTCTTCGTGAATTGAATGAGTATCCGTATGCAGATTTGACAACCAAACGAGCCAACTGATCATAGAGCGCCGGATCGTTGGTTTTGGCCCAGGAGAACTTCTCCATAAACGGAACGGGGGTCGGATCGTCAAAGGAGACGTAATATTGCGGATAGGTAATTGTGTATTGATTTTTGTTGTAGATGTCCGGACTGCCGGGATCATAGCTGCCAGATTCAACGGTATAGCTACGATTCCCTCCACTCCATTCTGAAAGACTTTGCGAGAAGGAGTAGAGTCCGCTTTCAATACGCAGAGAGAGAATCATGCGGATTTTGGGGATGTGCGTGGTCAAGGTCAGGTTGGCACTTACATCTTTGGCAATACGGCCATTGGCTGCATCACGTCCACCTACGAAGTATCCAACATATTGGTAGGGTTGTCCGTCAGTCATGACACCGCCCGGCCAATATGGAACAATGTTTTCATCGATCGTCTTATAATAATAATAGGTTCCATCTATGCGTACGCTGGTTCTTAAGGCTTTGATCTGTCCGAAATCGACAACCCATTCCAAACCTCTACGGATAACAGGAGCTCCGTTATCGGCGTATGTCTCTTTCATGAAAGAGTTGCGGGTTTGGTAGGCCAGTGAGACATCTGAATGGGCTCCAGTACGATCGGATACTGTAACAATACCTGTTTCACGATCGATCGAGTATATGCGATCTGCCGACGGGATATTGATTCCTTCCAGCTCTTTTTGGCTGGTAAATTTATAGCTGTACGGATCGTAACGATCACGGATGACATAGGTGTTACGCGTCTTATTGGAGTATGCAACCAATGAGAAAGTGATCCCTTTTATGTCAATCTCCATTCCGATTTCTGCCTGACGGTTGTATTGCCACCGTAAACCGGAGTTATATTCCAGTTGGTGCGGTTTAATATAATAGGCATAGAATGTACTACCGGTAGCTGTTGTTCCGGGAGCAAATGTCAAAATATCCTCATAAGTGGGCTCTGGATAGAGAATGTTGAAAGAGGGGAGTTTGGTCGCCAACCCCCAACTTCCTCGTATAGAAAGGTCGCGTACAAAACGCTTCGAATCATATTGCAGAATTGTATACTTAGCGTTGAAACGAGGTGAGAGACTGTTCACATTACCGTAGCCAGAGTGCTGCACCATCGTGTGTTCCGATCGAATACCACCCACCAGATTTAATGAGGTTGAGCCAATCGGAATAATTGCATTTTCCTCCAGGTAGAAGGCAAGGTTATTCATGAACGGAACTTCATCATAACGATACTCACGCCATGTCGGAGCATAACGCATATCTTCATAATAGAGTCCCCGTCCCAAGTTCCCGCTGCTGGTGAAGTTCGCACCGAATTTTATGCGATTTTGAACCTTGCCGAATCTGCGGGACCAATTGGCTTTGAGGTGGATATTGTAATCCAGCGGTTTGTTGTCTGTGAAAGCCCGTTCGTACCAGATTCCGGCAGGAATTAATGTGATGGCAGCGTTGGGATCGACATCATATTCGGTTGCCACAAAGTAACCCTCTTCCGTGCCGTGTTGAGCGGCGACTGAGGAAGCTGCGGATTTTCGTGCATAGTTTTCACTCAGTCGGTCCGAATAGCTGATTGAAGCGGACAAGTCCACATTGGTCAGCCATGGTTTATCTGCCAGCCAATTCAACGTAAAGTTACTTCGGATTGTATTGTCCCGAACCTTTGAGTAGGAGTTCAACGCAGCATCTGGATCCGCTTTGGTGTCTGATCCACCGACATTTCCTGTCAGTCCGAAAGTGAAACGGATAGGGCGTTCAGAACGCCGAAACGTATTTGAGTAGATCAATGACAGGGTGTTGCGGTCATAGGAAGAGTAGGGTGAAGCCAAATTGGTGATTGATTTGGTCCGTTCCAAACTAAAGTTGAGGATTCCGGCGGTCTCTCCAAGCTCAAGACCTTTGTTTAGAGCGTATTGTTTAGTCCGAGGGTTGGTAGAGAAAGAGACTTGCCAGGGCGATTTACCCTTACGTGTATTGATTTTGACAATACCATTACTCATATCTCCGTATTCAACCGAAGGTACGCCGGAAATCACCTCTACAGATTCGACATTTGCTGACGAGAGGTTACGTGTACTGGCTCCTGCCGTTTCGTTGAATACTGCATTATTGGAGAGGCGTACTCCATCCACTTCGACTGCGGTTCCAAAACTTGCGCCGGATTCACCTCCTGTACGAATCTCGAATCGCGGGGATGTGGTCAAGTTGGGGTTAATAGTCTTTCCACCAGGCATTAATGCCATCAAGTCTGAAACATTCACCATCTGCATGTGATCCATGGCAGTACGGTCGATGGTACGGCTGGTAGTCGCACTGTTTTCATTTACTTTGGCCGTAATTTCGACATCATCGAGCATTAGGCTGTTCTGTTCAAGATAAAACTTGAGGTCGGTAGTATCGCTATGAATCTCAATTTCATGAGTAGCGGTAACGTAACCTAAACAGGAAATTACGACTTGAATTTTTCCTTTATTGACATTTTGAATAGCAAAATCTCCTTTTGCATCTGTCATGGCCCATTGGTCGCTTTGAGTCAAAAGAACAACGGCGGCTTCAACGGGGGCTTTTTTGGTACTTAATACCCGCCCTGAGAGAGTGTAGGTTTGGGCAAAGGATTGGAGAGGAAAAAGAACTGAAAAACCAATCGAAAATAAGAGCGCTTTTAAAAGGTTAGTATAACAATGGTAGCTCATGAACCATGTTTTGTTTTTGTTACCTGATTAAGAAATTTGGCACAAAATATGTAAAATTTCATGTTTTTACAAATTATTCAACAAAATCCTTATGTTTTGTAGGTGGGTTAAGTGTTTGAAATCTAAATGGAAACATTGTTTTTATTTAGATGAGGCCGGGTGAAAATCCCCATTAGTGGGGATGCGAACATTACAGATCAATTTGCATTTTAGAGTCTACATCACACTTTCGTCCTACTAGTTCAAAAGTTTTTTAGACAATAAACATATTTGGGAATAGATACCTAATTCTATAGGATAGTTATTGTTCCTAATTTAGGATAGAGACTTTGTCCACAAATTTGTTCTTAGTTGTATTGTTGTTACTGTGGAAAATATTGGTATATACCTTTAACGTACAAAGATAATCACATAATACAGATAATATAATAATGTCTGATCCTTGATTCTGTGCCTAATATTGTAAGAAAGGGTTACGTTATTTTCGTGGCTTTTTCTACCTATCTATTGATGGATATTGTGGATGATACTGTGACAGGTAGATGTGGTGAGAGAGAATGTCATAAAAAGAAAGAGGAAACACTTATTAATCGTGTTTCCCCGTTCCACATGTTTTCACAACAGAAAAATCTTTATTGTGATTTGCTCAAAATTGTTTTACAAATATAGCAGTTCTTTTGTTAAGATCAAATTTTTTGATCCTGCTCATTTTTTTTGTATCTTTAAGAAAACGAATCGATTATAAGTATGAAAATGATATTAGGATTGGATCTTGGCACAACAAGTATTGGTTGGGCCGTGGTGTCAGAAGACGATCAGACGTTCAGGTTGGATAGTTTGGGTAGCCGTATTATTCCGTTGACGACAGACGATGCCAATGAGTTTCTTTCCGGTAATGCTATTTCAAAAAATGCGAAACGTACGCAACGACGTACTCAACGAAAGGGCTATAGTCGCTATCAGCAAAGACGAGCGTTGTTGCAACAGTTTTTGCAGCAACATGCCATGCTTCCGGATGAATCGCTGAAGGGGCTGAATAAACTTTCGTTGTGGGGGTTGCGGACCCGGGCGGTAAGTGAACAACTCTCACTGCCGGAGTTGGGTCGGGTGCTGTATCATCTTAACCAGAAACGTGGCTACAAGGCAACTAAAGCAGATTATGATGCAGACGGCGATAAAAAACAGGGTGAGTATGTAAAAGCTGTTATGGGTCGGCATCGAATGATTACCGAACGGGGTATTACGATTGGGCAGCTGTTTTTTGAGAAATTATCGGAGGACCCGTCCTATCGGATCAAAGAGCAGGTCTTCCCTCGCAGAGCTTACGAGGAGGAGTTTGATCGGATTGTGGCATGTCAACGCCAGTTCTATCCGACGTTGTTTACCGAGGAGAACATCGATACGCTGCGTAATCGGATCATCTATTATCAGCGAGGGTTGAAGTCCTGCAAGCATCTGGTTTCGTTGTGTGACTTCGAGAAACGTGCGTACCTCAATGCTGCTGGCAAAACGGTCTTCAATGGGCCCAAAGTGGCTCCGAAGAGTTCCCCTCTGGCACAGGTTTGTAAAATTTGGGAGAGCGTTAATAATCTGACGTTGAAGAACCGTCGAGGAGAGACGTTGGAGATTGCTCCGGAGGAGCGGCGTGCCCTGTTCGAGCATTTGAACACACATGACAAATTGACATTGACCGATCTGTATCGTATTTTGGGAATCCGAAAGACAGATGGATGGTGGGCCGGCAAAGCGATCGGTAAAGGATTGCAGGGCAATACGACCCGCAATGCGTTGCGTAAAGCCCTGGCCGGACAGTACGACGAGTTGTTGCGCTTCAATCTTACGACGGTAGAGACGAATCAAGTGGATGCGGAGACCGGGGAGATTATCCAGATGGTTTCGGAGTCCTATTTGGATGAGCCTTTGTATCGTTTGTGGCATGCGGTCTATTCGATTCCTGATCAAGAGGATTTGAGCAAAACGTTGCAGAAGCAGTTTGGGATCACTGATCCGGAGGTTGTGGAGAATCTTTTTGCGATCGATTTTGTGAAGGCGGGGTATGCCAACAAGTCGGCCAAGGCCATGCGACGCATCTTACCCTATCTTGAATTGGGGCTTAAGTATGCCGAGGCGTGCGAAGCGGCGGGCTTCCGTCACAGCGAGAGCCTGACCGTGCAGGAGCGTGAGACCAAAACGCTGTTACCGAAGCTGCGACAGATCGAAAAGAACGAGCTTCGTCAGCCTGTCGTGGAGAAGATCTTGAACCAGATGGTGAATGTGGTCAATGCGTTGATGGATCGGTATGGCCACTTTGATGAGATTCGTGTGGAGTTGGCGCGTGAGCTCAAGCAGAGCAGGGATGAACGCAACGAAACGACCAAGAGAATTGACAAAAATGAACGGGAGAACCGGGCAGTTGCAGAGCAGATCGCGACCGACTACCAGCTAACGCCGACGCGTAACCGGATTCGGAAATACAAATTGTGGGAGGAGTCCGGCCATGTCTGCATCTATTGTAATAGTGTAATCAATGCCAGTGAATTCTTACAAGGTGTTGATAGCGAGAAGGAGCATATTATTCCACGTTCGTTGTTTTTCGATGACAGTTTCTCCAATTTGGCCTGTTCGTGTCGCAAGTGTAACGCTGCTAAAGGGAATCGAACAGCCTACGATTTTATGCAACAAAAATCTGAAGCGGAATTTGCGGACTACCTCGATCGGGTTGAAAAGCTATACAAAGAGAAAAAGATCAGCAAGACCAAATACGAACGGTTGTTGACGCCGGAATCGAAAATACCCACCGATTTTATTGATCGTCAACTGCGGGAGAGTCAATATATCGCTCGCAAGGCGCGGGAGATTCTCTCCGGGGTGTGTCGGCAAGTGACGGCAACGAGTGGTTCGGTGACCGGTTTTTTGCGACGAACCTGGGGGTGGGATCGTGTGTTACATGATCTCAATTTTGACCGTTATCGTGCGGCGGGTCTGACGGAGATTAAAGATCGGGAACACAACGGCAGACATTGGCAAGAGGAGGAGATATGTAACTGGAACAAACGGTTGGATCATCGCCACCATGCGATCGATGCGTTGGTGATTGCCTGTACCAAACAGGGCTATATCCAACGACTCAATACGTTGAGTCAATGGAAAGATGTCTCTTTTGCGCCGACAGAAGCTCAAGGAGAGGTTTATCGGACCAAGCGGTCCAAACTGGAGAAATATATTGTTGCGCAACCCCATTTTTCAGTGCAGGAGGTTCAGCAGGCGGTCCGTTCGGTACTGGTTTCGTTCAAGGCGGGTAAAAAAGCGGCTTCGACCGGCAAACGGTATAGCTATCGACATGGGAAACGGGTGTTGATGCAGCAACATATTTTAATTCCACGCGGTGCTCTGCACGAAGAGAGTGTTTACGGTGTGGTGAACCGTTACGCGAAAAACCGTCGAGGTGAAACGGTGATCAAACAGAAGAGTGTTTTGCGCTATCCGTTGGCCTCGATCGAGCGCAACCAGATCAATTCGATTGTGGATAGTGGTATGCGAAAGTTGGTTCAACAGCGTTTCGACCGCCATCCCGGGAGTGACAAAGAGGTGTGGAAAGATTTGCAAAATGATCCGCTGCTGTTCAATGGGGTGCCGGTAAAATCGGTGCGTCGTATGGCCCGACCGGATGTCTCCTCGTTGATCCATTTGCATCGAGGCGGGTATGTGTTGCCGGGCAGCAACCATCATATCGCGATCTATCGGGATCGTGAAGGAAAACTGTACGAACATTGCGTCACCTTCTGGCAAGCCATCGAGCGGAAGCGATATGGCCTGCCGGTGGTGATTACCCATCCCGAAGAGGTGTGGAATAGACTCCCGGAAGGAGTGCCCGACACTCTGATGGAGCAGTTGCCCCTGCCGGAGTATTCGTTTGTCGTCAGTCTGCAGCAAAATGAGATGTTTGTCATCGGTATGGCGCCCGAACTGTTTGAGGAGGCGATGCGCAATCAGGATTATGCTTTGTTAGGCCAATATCTATATCGGGTGCAAAAACTAAGTTCAAACGATTATTGGTTTAGGCTGCATGTTGAAACGGGTACAGAAAGTGAGAAGAGTGATAGTTTAGCCAAGAAGTTTTATCGATTCAAAAGTCTCAAAGCCTTTTTTGCAGCTAATCCAACAAAAGTACGGATATCATTATTGGGTGAAATAAGTAAGGTATGATCAAGAGGACGCTCTATTTTGGTAATCCGGCCTATCTGAATCTGCGGAATGGTCAGTTGGTTATCCATCTGCCCGATGCTCAGGGGGTGGATGACGCTAGCGGCAAAAATACCATCCCCATAGAGGATATTGGTGTCGTGGTTTTAGATCACAAACAGATCACCATCACTCAAGGGGTATTGGAGGCGTTGTTGGAAAACAGGGCGGCGGTGATTACTTGTAATAGTAATCGTATGCCGGTCGGTTTGATGTTGCCGTTGTGTGGCAATACGACTCAGAATGAGCGGTTTCGTGCTCAATTGGATGCTTCGTTGCCCCTGCTGAAGCAGCTGTGGCAACAGACGGTACAAATGAAGATTGCCAATCAAGCCGCAGTATTGCAAATGTGCCGAGGGGTCGAGACCCGTAATATGTTGAAATGGGTGAATGAGGTTCGCAGTGGCGATGCGGATAATCTGGAGGCGCGTGCAGCGGTTTATTATTGGAGCAACCTCTTCCCCAATTTCAAACGGGATCGCGAGGGAGAACCGCCCAATAATTTGTTGAATTATGGTTATGCCATTCTGCGGGCAATTGTAGCCCGAGGTTTGGTTGTCAGCGGTCTGTTGCCCACTCTGGGTATCCATCACCACAACCGCTACAATGCTTACTGTCTGGCCGATGACATTATGGAACCCTATCGGCCCTATGTGGATCGTTTGGTGGTCGAGCTGTTTGATCGAGGAGAGGTCACCCTGGATAAAGCGGCTAAGATTGCACTTTTGGGAATTCCGGTGCTTGAGGTCAGGATCGGCGGTCAACGAAGCCCTTTGATGATTGCCGTCGGGTGGACCACCGCATCTTTATATAAATGTTTTAGTGGTGAAAGTCGTAAAATTATCTATCCAGAAATATAATGGATCGTTTTTCGGAATATAGAATTATGTGGGTATTAGTATTTTTCGATCTGCCGACAGAGACCAAGAAGGAGCGCAAGTTGTATGCGACGTTTCGTAAGCAGTTGATGGCAGACGGATTTACGATGTTCCAGTTTTCGATCTATTTGCGCCATTGCCCCTCGCGTGAAAATGCGGAGGTTCATATCAAACGGGTCAAAGCGTCCCTACCTCCGGCTGGTCAGGTTGGAATTTTGTGTATCACGGATAAACAATTTGGGCAGATGGAACTGTTTTCCGGTCGCAAGGAGATCTATGAAAAAGATACACCACAACAGCTGGAGCTATTTTAGGGCGGCACAAGTCATCGGTTTATAAAAAGAAAAACGCACGAGCAAGTGCGTTTTTCTTTTTGAAACACCCTATTTTTGCGATTGTAAATGTCGTTGTAACTTATTGATTTTTATTATGTTTGACAGGTTCTGGTGTTTCAGACCTATCAAAGATACAATTTTGAAAGCAAATC
>UMHF01073160.1_pt1 | contig 52697 bp, 40 predicted proteins | sample 1965431 | NCBI WGS metagenome assembly UMHF01 (sample SAMEA4836088, study PRJEB28245) | human gut metagenome | biome: gut microbiome; material: fecal sample | place: Denmark | collected 2008
CTTATATCCTACCATTGTGTAACATTAACAGTATACCATAATCTTACCTTTTGAAAATAAATTTTTTACGGCAGAAGGATTTCCTGTCCGATTTTGATGTCATCCGGATCTGTGATTCCATTCAGTGCACAGATTTCCGACACTTTTGTATTGCTTCCGTAATTGCGTAAAGAGATACCGATCAATGTGTCACCTTTCTTGATCGTATAAGCCGTCGGCTGTGCCACAGCTGCCTGTGTCTGTGGTGTTTCCGATTCCACTGTCACTTCAGGTGTCGGTTCCGGTGTCGGTGTCGGCTGCGGTTCTTCTGTTACCTCTGTTGTGTCTTCCACAGCAGCTTCGGTCTCCATCGTCTCCGGCACAGTGGTCTCCGCTGTAGCTGTCGCGTTCTCTGCCATGGCATTGTTTTCCTGCCGCAGTGCAGCTTCCAGCTTGTCCTCTGCCACGAGTGTACTGACCTGGTTCTGTTCCTCCACCGCATCTGGTAATTTCTGCTCCATGAGACTACTCATCGCCTGCCTGGCCGTCTCCTCCAGGGATTCCCCGGTGTTTTCCTGCCGCATCAGTGCCAGTGCCATAACGCACAGCAGTACGAACACTCCCGTGGCTGCCATCTTCATCCGGCGCAGTCCCTCCGTAGGCATGGGAATAATATTATCCCTATGTTCCGCTCGTCCGGTATATTCGACACGCCCGGCATGTCCGCTTTCCTGTCTCTGTCTGCGTTCTTCCTGCCGCTTCTTTACGACCTCATATTTTTCCTGATCTAGTTTCTCCGGTTCCGCTTCCTCTCCCCGGTTCTCCAGCATATACGCCAGCATGCTGTCATTTTTTTCATAAAATTGTGCATAACCTGCCACATACCGGCAGATCTCCTGCTCACAGATCCGGAAGCCTTCTACCATCTCGCCATTCAGGATCTGATATCCTAAAAATGTCATTTCCGGAAAATACTTCTTCCGCAGCTTCTCGATCTCCTGCTCCTGTGCCTGGGACAGGTGCCGTATCGGTTTTTGCAGAAAATTCAGTTTCGCCGAACCATAGGCGAACAGATAAGCCACACCATTCTCCGTTGTCCGTCTGCCATACAGCGCAATGGCAATGTCTTTGTTCTGTGCCATTCCGTTCATTTGTTTTATGTAAGATACCACATAATCTTCCACATAGACTCTGCAGTGCTTGTCCGCCTCTCCGATCTGCGTTATATTTTTCGGTAATTCCATACAAAAAACACCTCCCATGCCGTTTCTATCAGTTATCACTAACTATAGCATCCGCACAGGAGGTATTTTAGCGTTCTTTGTCGCGTCCTTAAAAAAACACTTCGACAAAGTTTGCATAACTATTTATTTACTCGAATTTGTATACGGTCACAGAATCATAATCACCATTTTCCCCACCAAAGATATAAGAAGGGAAGTTCTCATGATGAATAGTATCCGGATAATACTGGGTCTCCAGGGCAAATCCGGTTCTATTGTCATAGACTGCACCTGCTTTGCCCTCTTCCGGTGCGATAAAGTTGCCTGCATAGAACTGTACGCCGGGCAATGTGGTGTATACCTTCATCACTCTGCCGCTCTTCGGTCCTTTCGCAGTCGCAATATGTTTCAGGCTGCCATCCCAGTCATCAATGCAGAAATTATGATCATAGCCACCTGTCAGCTTTAACTGTTCAAAGTCTGCTTCAATATCTCTTCCGATCTTCTTCGGCTGTGTGAAATCCATGGGTGTGCCCGCCACTGCGCAGATCTCACCGGTAGGAATGGATCCCGGTACCACAGGTGTGAAATGGGAAGCTCCCAGCCATAATTCATGGTCCTCAATTCTGCCGGTACCTTGTCCGTCCAGATTAAAATAAGAATGATTGGTCAGATTAAAAATAGTCCGTTTGTCACTGGACGCATGATAATGCAGTCTTAAGGCATTCTCCTCGTCCAGGGAATAGGTGACGGACACCTTTTTATGTCCGGGGAATCCCAGATATCCATCCTCGTCCTCCAGAGAAAAGGTGACACTGTTCTCTCCCGGTACCGCATCCCAGATTCTCTTATGGAAGCCCAGCTCAATATGTGTGTGCAAGTTGTTGGGTCCATCATTTTGATCCATCCGATAATCCACACCGTCTAATGTATATGCTGCCCCTGCGGTACGGTTCGCACAGGGTCCGATCACTGCACCGAAGAAGCTGTAATTCTTATAATAACGGTCCACGCTGTCAAAGCCCAGTGTCACATCAGCTGTCACACCTTGCGCATCCGGTACCAGGATTCCTACCAGATTCGCACCGAGATCTGTTACCTTTGCCTGCATTCCCTTGCTGTTGCTCAGGGTATACAGAGAGATCTCTCTCCCTTCGGGGCTTTTCCCAAATACACTTTTTGTTACTGCCATTGTCTTCTCCTCCCACATTTATTCATTTTCTCTGCTGCTTATAACTCCACTCTGCCTTCTAAGGCACGGAGCAATGTTACCTCATCGATATATTCCAGATCACCACCCACGGGCACTCCGCTGGCAATTCTGGTCACCTTGATCCCAGTCGGTTTGATCAATTTACTGATATACATTGCCGTAGTCTCGCCCTCCAGGCTGGAATTGGTCGCAATGATCACTTCCTGCACATCTCCCTGCAGGCGTTCCATCAGTTCCTTCAGCTTGATATCACCGGGTCCCACGCCCAGCATGGGAGAGATGGCACCATGCAGGACATGATACACACCTTCGTATTTGCCGGTCTTCTCATAGGCTGCCAGGTCTCTGGTATTCTCCACAACCATGATCGTATGATGATCTCTTCTGGGATTTGCGCACACCGGGCAGATTTCCTTATCCGTCAGGGTATAACACTCCTTACAGTACCGGACATTGGCTCTGGCCTCGATCATGACATTCGCCAGTCTGTCCACACGGTCCTTCGGCATATTGATCAGGTGAAAAGCCAGTCTTTGTGCGGACTTACTGCCAATCCCGGGCAGGGCTGCCAGTTCATCTATTAATTTATTGATCTGTCCGCTGTAAAGTTCCATTAGAAAGGAAATCCTCCTAAGCCTCCGGTCATTTTGCCCATGAGCTCTGCATTGGCTTCGTCAGCCTTGCGCAGTGCCTCGTTGGCTGCTGCCACGATAGCATCCTGTAATGTCTCGATATCCTCGGGATCCACGATCTCCTCTGCCAGTTTGATGGATGTGATCTCTTTTTTACCGTTGATGGTCACTTCCACAGCTCCGCCGCCTGCGGATGCAGAGAACTCCTTGGTCTCTAATTCCTTCTGTCCCTCTTCCATCTGACGCTGCATTCTCTGTGCCTGCTTCATCAGATTGTTCATATTACCGGGCATTGCGCCTCCGGGGAATCCACCTCTTTTTGCCATGTTACTGTTCCTCCATATCATTTATGATTGATTTCTCCGTGCTACGCATTCTCGAAATCATAATATATCCGCATTTCGGACTATCGTCCTGCGAGTGAGTTATTATTATATCTTACCTTATCTGCAAGCCTGTCGCAATCCTAAATTCACGCAGGATCACTCCTCTTCGTCTATCTCCATGTTGATGACCTTGCTGAGGTCCACGTAGTTGTCTTCGAACTCTCTGCTGTTTTCCACCGTCTGGATCGTCACTTCGATCTCCTTGCCGGAAAAGTCGGACAATAAAGCCTCCAGCTGCTGCTTATTCTGCTCGTGGGCTTCTCCCTTGAAATAATCGGAAGCCAGTCCGTCCTCCAGCACCACCATGAGCTTATTGTCTCCGCCCAGGCTCAATCTGGCATTTTTCAGATACATCTTCATGGGATTCTCCGCATTGCCTACGATAGACGGCCATTTTCTCACGATCTCCTGTACATCCTCGGGGATAGCCTTTGGCAGCTCCGGTTTGGGTCTCGCCGCGCCACCCGGTGCTCCCCCTTGTACTCCGGGAGTGCCGGCAGGCATTTGCGCCGTAACGACAATGCCGTTTTCCACTTTTTCCTCTACCTGACGGATTCGATCCAGGACAGCTTCCTGATCTGTCTCCATCTCCGGCTTGCACAGCTTGATCAGCGCGATCTCTACCAGGATACGTTTCTGCGCCGCATAGCGGATCTGTCCGGACAGCTCAGAGAAAATATGGATATAGCGGATGATCTGATCCATGGAAAGCATGGAAGCTTCTTCCTTCAGATTCGCCAGATTATCCGTGGACATATCTATGACATCCTCCAGATTATCCGCTGTCTGTACCAGCATCAGATTCCGCAGATACCAGGTAAAGTCCGTGACGAACTGTACCAGTTCTCTTCCCTGCATGACGATCTCTTCCAACAGTTCAATGCATCCTAACACATTCCGGTCCATGACGAAGCGCAGCAATCTGCTGAACACTTCCGTATCCACTGCCCCCAACACATCCAGGGTCATGTCGTAGGTCAGCTCCTTGCCCAGATGGAACGCGATACACTGATCCAGAAGGCTTAGCGCATCACGCATGGAACCGTCCGCTACTTTCGCAATGTAGCGCAGAGCTCTGTCCTCCACCTGTACCTGCTCCGTGTCCATCAGTTCCTTCATGCGATCCGTGATGGTATCAATGGAGATTCGTTTAAAATCATATCTCTGGCAACGGGACAGGATCGTAATGGGGATCTTGTGCACCTCCGTGGTCGCCAGAATAAAAATAACATAAGAGGGCGGTTCTTCCAGAGTTTTTAACAATGCGTTGAAAGCTCCGGGTGAGAGCATATGCACCTCGTCGATGATGTAGACCTTGTATTTTCCCTCCGCCGGGGAATAGGATACCTCGTCAATGATCTCACGGATATTGTCCACACCGTTGTTGGAAGCCGCGTCGATCTCGATGACATTCATGCTGGCTCCCGCCGCAATGGCCTTACAAATACGGCATTCCCCACAGGGGCCGTCCTCTGTGGGGTGTTCGCAGTTCACTGTTTTCGCAAAAATCTTCGCCACCGTAGTTTTACCGGTACCTCTCGTTCCGGTGAACAGATACGCATGGCCGATCCGGTTCGCCCGTAGCTGATTCTTCAGTGTGGTCACGATATGATCCTGACCTTTGACATCGGAAAAAGCATCCGGACGAAACTTCCGGTATAGCGCTGTATATGACATGTGTTTTCTCTCTTCCTAACTTTGTTCTGCCGTGAAGACTTTCTTAATCACCAAAGCAGATGCCCAGCATCTTAGCCTCCTGTACGATGGTGGCATCAGGATCCACGGTCTTAAGCTTGCCCGCTACATCCTCTAACGGAACTCTTACGATCTCACGGTTCTTATAGCCTACCATGAAGCCGTACTGGTTGTCCAGGATCAGCTTACCTGCCTCGGAGCCCAGACGGCTGGCGAATACTCTGTCGTAAGGGCAGGGGCTTCCGCCTCTCTGCATATGACCAGGTACGGTGACACGTACTTCTCTGCCGGTCTTCTCCTGGATCTGTGCAGCCACTTCGTAAGATACGGAAGGGAACGGATATTTTTCCATCTTTTTCTTGTAATCTTTTTTCGGAAGGGCTGCATCCTCTTTGGAGATAGCACCCTCGGCTACCGCGATGATGGTAAAACGGCAGCCTTTTTTGTCCCTGTCTTCAATTTTCTCGATCACCTTATCGATATCATAAGGAATCTCGGGAATCAAAATGATATCCGCACCGCCGGCCATGCCTGCATTCAGGGTAAGCCATCCTACCTTATGTCCCATCACTTCCACGATAAATACTCTGCCATGGGAAGCCGCTGTGGTGTGGATGCAGTCGATGGCATCCGTTGCAATATCCACTGCACTCTGGAAACCGAAGGTCATATCGGTGCCCCACAGATCATTGTCAATGGTCTTAGGCAACGTTACGATATTCAGACCTTCCTTGCGCAACAGGTTCGCAGTCTTGTGGGTGCCGTTACCACCGAGAATTACAAGGCAGTCCAACTGCAGCTTGTAATAGTTCTGCTTCATGGCTTCCACTTTGTTCAGCCCGTTGGGATCCGGATCCTGGATCGTCTTGAACGGGGTCCGGGAGGTTCCCAGGATCGTGCCGCCCTTGGTAAGAATACCGGAGAAATCCTTGTCCGTCAGCATTCGGAAATTACCGTAGATCAGTCCTCTGTAGCCATCCAGGAAGCCGTAGATTTCCACCTCTTCCTTACCGTTCGCCAGTGTCTTCACCACACCTCTCATGGCTGCGTTCAATGCCTGACAGTCACCACCGCTCGTTAACATTCCGATTCTCTTCATCGTAGGATCCTCCGTTTCTATATTTCATTATTTTCTCTTGCGTTTGCTGTAACTATGCAAAACTGTCTTCGTTCTGCCAATACTTATTTCTATTTTAATACATTTATTTTCATCTGAAAATAGTTTGTTGTAATTTCCGGCAGATTTCTCCCCTATGGCAAAACAAACCTCAGAAGCACCGGGCCTCTGAGGTTCGCTTATCATCTTATCATACGTTATTTGAATTTAAACTTTCCTTTGATCATGGTCACGTAGACAGCTGCGCCGCCACCGCCGACCACTACGGCTCCGGCTGCTGCCGCTGCCGCCACGCGGCCTGCGTTCGTTCCCTTACCGGAGGTCTCCGTTATCTGCTCTGTGCCGGATTCCTGAGAGTCGGAAGTCTGGGCGGTCATGGAATCTATCCGCTCCTCCTGCGGTGCTTCTCCACTCGATTCCTGCGTGTCCTGTGCCTCCCCGGAGGGCTTTGCCGCATCTTCCTTACTTTTTTCGTCCGCAGCGGGTGTTGTCGGGGGCACGGGAATTACAGAAGGCTTTACCACACCGGGTGTGGCAGGCGTTGCCGTGGCTACGGGAGGTGCTGCCGCGCCCGTGGCCTTCTGGTCCGTATTGGACGCCTGACTGCTGTCATCGTCGTTACTGGCAGCAGGCTTCTTCGGTGCGATCTCATAACCGCAGACGGTACAGATCTCCGCCCGTTCTGTGGTGGCCGCGCCACCGGATGCATGCTTTTCCGTATTGCTGGTGATTCCACAGACACCACACTTATGCCAGTGTCCGGTCATATCGGACAGATATCCTTCTGCCCAGCTATGATCCGTCTTCGGAAGAACGATCTCTGTCGCTGTTATGCTCTTGCTTCCGTCCGCTGCCACAAAATACAGTCCGCAGACGTCGCAGGTCCAGTATTCGATGCTGCCCTCTGCCTGACAGGTGGGTTCCACCCGGTCGTGGCGGTTCAGCGGGCCGTGACCGGAGTTCCATGTCTTCGATACGGCGGGGCTTGCGTTATAATCATCAGTTTCCGCATAGCGGATCTGTGCAGTCACCTTCTCGTTGTGACCGACTCCGGTGGATTTGGTCTGCCCCCAGTCCGTTCCATCAAAGCTGAACTCCACGTCAGTGCGATCTGTGGTGATCTGCGCCGCCAGATCATTGCCGCTGACGGTAAAGGTCATGTCAAAGGCATCCGGATCCGGGGTATCCTCGCGGTCTGCTTTTTCGGTGCGACGGATGTGCACACCAACATAGAACTTCTCATAATTCTGTGACTGTAATTCAACCGATAATGTGGCAGTCTTGCCGATATCTTCCACAGTATTTTCTCCCAGGGTAAATATCAGCTTTCCTTCCGAATATTCAACCTCGGAATCTGCTGCCAAAATGTTCTCTGAATCCTCTCTCGTTATAACAGTCATTCCTGTTTTTCCCAGATCTTCGGACAGCCCCGGTATCTGCACCGCCTTCTCTCCTTTGGCCGCCCAACTGTATTTGAGATCCAAGTCTTGAATCTTCGGAGCAATTGCTTTACTGATTTCCAATTTTACCTGTGCCGTCAGCGTCTGATAGTATTCCGGATGCTCCTTAGGAATAAACGTTGCCGTGTAGGTCTCACTATCGCCAACATAAGGAACCTTGTCATCATCGCTCTGGATCTGCCAGGTTCCGTCGATGATCTCGGTTTCCAGTTTTGCCGTCAGTCCTGCCACTGTGAGTACACTCAGCTTATTGCCATAGATTCCACCGGCAATGCCCTCACCTACTACAGTAAGTGGAGCCGGATTGATATTCACGGTCAGATTCTTCGTCGTCTGCTCCGGGAAGAAAGAAGAGTTTGTCCCGGTGTAAACGAGGGTGAAGGTGGTCTCGCCTGCGGTCTGTGCCCTGTAAGTTGCGATGCCGTTTTGGATCTGCGCTGCGCTTACCACCGCAGTATCCCCGATCCGGATCTCAAAGCTGCCATCCGTATCTTCCGCAGAGATGGTCTGTACGTCCGCCACAAAGTTTACCAGTGCCTTTACATTAAAAGTTATATCCTGTCCATAGGTGGGCGTAACGTCATCTGCTCTCTCAAACTGCAGACCGGTGGTGTACTTCACACCAACTGCATTATTTTCCCCAAGCGAAGGATAGTAGGCTATGCCATTCTCTTTGTCGTTGGCTTTCTTCGTCCAGATGGCCGGATCAAAGCCATTGTCTTTGAGTTCTTTGAAAAAGCTGGAAGAGGTCAGTTGCAGGGTAGAATGTCCCAAATCACAGTCATCTTTTACGTTACAAATATCTTTATTGAAATAACACTTCTCCGGGTTGGGATCACCACTATTTGATATTCCCGCAAGTTCTCCATTCCCTTTGACATTTCCTATGCTAATGCAATGGTCAATAGTTCCGCCCATACCACAGATTCCTGCCGCAGAATCCTTTCCCTGTACGTCTCCTGCAAAAAAGCACTGGGAAATTATAGTGTTTTGTCCGGCATTGCCGCAGATTCCACCTGCTGTATACCCTTTTACCGTTCCAGTAAAGGAGCAGCCATAAATTTCGCCCACAGACAAATCTCCGCAAATTCCTCCTGCCTCGGCATTCGAAGCAATCACTCCGTTGGCAGCCAACAGCATTACCTTACCGCTTTCGCTGAGCTGGTTTTGCGTGTAGCCAATCTGGGCAAACAAACCAGAACTATAAACATCATTTTCTTTTGTCATATCCACATAGCTTATCGTATGTCCGTCTCCACTGAATTTTCCTATGTATGGAGTTCCGGGATTTCCAATAGATCTGAGTTCCACTCCGCTCACATCAATATCGTTTTTTAATACATAGTTTTCGTTACAGTTTGCCGTATCCTGTCCGATGGCTGCGAATTCCTCCGCCGTGGTGATCAGGGTATAGGTATCCCAGTCGTCGCCATTCGTTGTAACATAGTTGTATACCGGTACGGGAGCAGTCTTCGTCTCTTTGATATCTGCCACCTTTGTCAGATTGATGTAAGTCCCTGTGGCTGTACCGAATCTGCCCTGTGTAGCCTTTGCAGTGCTGGTATCGACACCGCCCTCTTTCCAGATTGTAGAATCCAAGCCCTCCGGAAGTGCACCGCAAAGCTGCCCTGCCGTTAGTGCTGTTCCAGCGTCAAAGCCTCCGGTAATTGCATCCATATTATAATAACAATTTGAAATATGCCCCGTACTACTAGTCTCTGTTTTTCCTACAATTCCGCCAAAAGATTCTCCTCCACTGACTTTCCCCAGATTTACACATGCAGTAACCCTCGCAGACGTAGTGGCATCACCAAAGATGCCAAATATTCCACCACAGGCACTTCGATAACCTTCACGTATAATCGTTATCTCACCGGTATTCAGGCAATTCTCGGCAATACCACCCATCCCGGCAATACCACCAACTCTCCCTTGCCCTGTTACCTTACTACTATTGTAACATTGCGAGACTTTACCAACCGAATATCCTCCAATCTTACCGCAAATACCGCCAACATCTGTTTCGCCGTTTATTGTATTTCCAATACTCCGACAGTTCTCAATATTTATTTCTTCTGCGGATCCCACGATGGCCCCAACAAATTCGTTTCCACAAATAACAGAATCTTTAACCGTAATATTTTTTATGGCACTATCAACATTAAATTTTTTGCATTCTCCAAACAAGCCGACACGATCTAATTCACCTCTTATCTGCATTCCCGTCACAGTATGGTTATTGCCGTTAAAATTCCCTTTAAAAAGATTACTATGGTTTCCTATTGGTGTCCATTCCTTATTAGCCAAATCAATATCCGCAGTCAACACAATGTATTTATGCAAATAAGCCTCTCCTTCATTCACAGTTTTTGCAAAATGCGCAAGCTGTGCCGCTGTCTCGATTTGAAATGGATTATTTTGTGTACCATCTCCCCCGGCAAACCCACTTGCAATCGTACCGTCCCACACATTTGTCTCCGCTCTCGCACTCACCGGCACGGCGATCCACGCCAGTGCCGCCAGTGCCAGCAGGGCCAGCCTCATCTTCATGCTCCATGCTTTTGTACTTTTCTTCATAACCCTCATGCCTTTCTATATCCTGCAAAATTTCAAATATTTCCCAACCCTTTGCAGATGTAAAATCCAATTTTGTTTTTATACTGCCCGTATCATTTATTATACCAAAAAGTCAATAGTAACGTCAATATTTTCCATACTATTCGTCTCATATTTTTATAAAATTTTGTCAAACAAGTGCGCCCACCGCAAAATCGAGCAGGCTGGCTCATCGTAAACACAAAAAAGGAGCCACCGGATCTCTCCGGTCACTCCTCGTTGCCTTCTCTGAAAAATATATCCAGTTTTCCCAGACATTTGATCAATGTCTTCATTTCTTCCTCGTCCAGATCCCGTATGATGGTGTGGATCATTTTCCTGTGGAAATCTCTGTGGTGGAAAAAAGCTTTTCTCCCCTTCTCTGTCAGGGTCACCAGCACCACCCGTTTGTCCTGCGTGCTGCGGTTACGCTCCAGGTAGCCTTTTTTCTCCAGACTGTTCATATTCGTGGTCAGGGTTCCCACGGTGACGTGGAGTTCCCCCGCGATCCGGGACATGCTCTTAGGTTCCTCGATGCCGATAGCCTCCAGAATGTGTATGTCATTATTTGTAATATCCTTGAATTCATCTGTTATGACCGCCTTTGCCTCTGCATCCATCACGTTATGGAACAGGTTCACCAACAGTTCATTCAGCACCCGGTTGTTGCTCTTCTCCATAGTGTCCTCTACGATATCTGAAATATCTCTGTCGTATGTCCGAGATTTTTCGAAGCTGCCTTCTCCGACAGATATCCATCGTGTACGGCTCTCCGAATCATTTTCAGTATATCGTCTACCAGGTCATCACGCAAGCCCCAATCGTAAGCCCGGCGCCGAATCCCGCCAGAACGATGCGGTCACCGCGGTGCAGCTTTCCCTGCTTGTGTAGTTCATCCAGAAGCACCGGAATGGAGGCAGAGGACAGATTGCCTACCCTCTCCAGATTTGTAGGAAATTTTTCGCGATCCGCATGAAGGCGTTTCGCCACTGCATCAATAATACGTGCGTTGGCCTGATGCAGTACGAACAGGTCAATATCCGGCACAGCAAGTCCGGCATCCGACAACGCTTCCTCAATGCATTGCGGCACCCGTCTGGTGGCGAACCGGTACACTTCCTGTCCATCCATCTGAATAAAATGCTCTCTGTCGTCCATCGGCTGGTTTTGATCTGTTTTTACCGCCGAAGTCCTTGCATACGGGGTTGTCAGTTCCCTCGCATCGCATTGTAAGACGCCACCGCCGGTACCGTCGGAGTGCAGTGCCCGGCCCAGAATTCCTGCTGCCGGTATCCGTTTCTCCTCCGCCGTCTCCTGCATCCCTTTCTCTGTCTCCGGCAAAGCGTTACTGTATTCCACCGCCCGAGACTCCGTCCTGCATCGCTCCACAACTACCGCCCCGGCGCCGTCTCCGAACAGGATGCAGCTGCCCCGGTCCTTCCAATCCACCAGTTTAGACAGTACCTCACTGCCGATGACCAGCGCATTTTCCGCAAGTCCCGTCCGCAGATAGGCATCCGCGGTATTCAGTGCAAACAAAAATCCGGAACAGGCCGCATTCACATCAAAAGCCAGTGCATTCACTGCGCCGATGTCCGCCTGTACCTGGCAGGCGCAACAGGGCAGATACTGCTCCGGAGAACAGCTTGCCACCAGGATCAGGTCAATCTCTTCTGCTCTTTTTCCTGCCTGTTCCAGCGCTTTACGGGCTGCTTCTGACGCAAGCGTCACAACTGTCTCCCCCACAGACACATGACGCTCACGGATACCGGTTCTCTCCCGGATCCATTCATCCGAGGTTTCCACCATCTGCTCCAATTCTTTATTTGTAACAATCCTTCCCGGAAGTGCACTTCCGGTTCCGGTGATTCTTATGGTCCTCACGCCATTTCCTCCATGATATCCACTGTTCTTTCTATTTTCTGCGCCCGCCAGGCATTGCTGCCGCAGAACAGCAGTCCGTTATCCACATCTCCCATTGCCGCATTGATCAATGCTCTGGTGATGCAATACGGTGCTGTCTTCGGATCACAGGTCTTAATGCAATGTCTGCATCCGGTCATAAACCGTTGCCCGGCCGCCACCTTTTCCAGAAAAGCATTATGTATAGCTCTGCCCGGCATTCCCACCGGGCTTTTCACAATGACAATGTCTTCTTTCCGTGCGCTGAGATATGCCTGCTTGTATGCATCTGCCGCATCACATTCCTCTGTGGTCACGAAACGGGTTCCCATCTGTACCCCCGCAGCCCCGAGGTACAGGCAATGCTCCAGATCCCTCCGGTCATAAATACCGCCTGCAGCGATCAGTGGAATTTCCAGTTCTGCTGCCTGCCGGATCATTGCCGTAAGTTCTCTCTCATAGTTCTCCGGTGTGTAAGCATCCAGTTCTTCCCGCTTAAATCCCAGATGTCCTCCTGCCAACGGTCCCTCTGCCACGAGAAAGTCCGGCTTTCTGTCGTATTTTTTCATCCAGTATTTCGTGACGACCGACAGGGCACGGGGGCTCGACACGATCGGAGCCAGCATTGTCCGATGGCTGCGCCCGGCCATCCTATCCTCCGTCTCTGCCACGATTCCAGGCAGATCTAACGGCAGTCCGGCACCGGAGATAATACAGTCGGTACCTGCCAACACTGCTGCCCTGGCATAATCCTCGTAGCGTTGTGTTGCCACCATGATGTTGACACCGACGATACCGCCTCTTGCGATCTGTCTTGCTTGTTCTATTTCTTTTCCGATAGTGCGCAGATTACAGGCAATGGGATCTCTGTCAAAATCCGGCTCCCGGAAACCGATCTGGGCAGTAGAAATGATGCCGATCCCACCGGCAGATGCCACCGCTCCCGCCAGACCGGACAGGCTGATTCCCACACCCATGCCTCCCTGGATCACGGGAATATCTGCATGTAATTCCCCCAGGATCATTTTTCCGTGCTTCATACCACATCACCTCTCGTTACCGCTTTAATACTTGCGGAACCTTTCATAACGTTCCTCTGCGATCTGTTCACCGGTCATGCCGGTATATTTTTGCAGGAATTCCTTGATATGTTCCTTGAGATACCCACCGATGGCCTCCACGGTACTTTGGTCTGCCCCGCCGTATTCCGGTACGATCCGCTCGATCACACCGAGACGTTTCAGGTCCTCGGATGTAATATTCATGACCTCACTGGCTTCTCTGGCCCTGTCGGCATCCTTCCATAATATAGAAGCAAAGCCTTCGGGAGACAGGATCGAGTATGTGGCATTTTCCATCATCCATACCTCATTGCCTACCGCTGTAGCCAGTGCCCCGCCGCTGCCTCCTTCTCCAATAAGGATGCACAATACCGGTACTTTTAAGGCTGACATCTCCAGCAGATTCCGGGCAATGGCCTCGCCCTGGCCTCTCTCCTCCGCCTCCACGCCGCAGAAGGCTCCCGGCGTGTTTACAAAGCTGATAATGGGGCGGTGGAATTTCTCCGCCTGTTTCATCAGGCGCAGTGCCTTACGATACCCCTCCGGCATGGGCATACCGTAATTGCGTTTTGCACACTCCGCAAAATCCTTACCCTTCACATCTGCCAGCACTGTCACCGGCTGCCCGTCCAGGAATGCCACCGCACCTACCAGTGCTTTATCATCCCCATAATAACGGTCTCCGTGAGCTTCCACTACATAATCGAAAATGTAGGGAATATAGTCGGTCGCTGCCGGTCTGTCCACTCTCCGGACGGTCTTGACCTTTTCCCATGCCGTTCTGGGGAGTGTCAGGAATGACCGTTCCTTCACGATCTCCGTAGGTTCAAAATGGAAGTCAATATTTTTCTTAAAATCTGCATAATTCCCCTCACTGCACCGATGCGTCGTGATCAGGAAATATAAGGTCTTCTTCAGGTTCTCCCGGCGGACGATACCGTCCACAAAACCATGCTCCTGTAAAAATTCCGCTGTCTGGAAGCCGTCAGGGAGACGCTGTCCCAAGGTCTGCTTAATGACTCTCGGTCCTGCGAAGCCGATCAAGGCTCCCGGTTCCGCCATGATCACATCTCCCAGCATGGCAAAACTGGCCGTGACACCACCTGTGGTGGGATCCGTCAAAATAGTCGCGTAGAGAAGTCCTGCTTCTCCATGCCGTTTGATCGCTGCGGAGGTCTTTGCCATCTGCATCAGTGACACGATTCCCTCCTGCATTCTCGCACCGCCGGAACAGCAGAACAAAAATACCGGCAGACGCAATTCTGTCGCCTTTTCAATTGCCCGGGTGACTTTTTCGCCGACCACATGCCCCATACTTCCCATCATGAATTTGGATTCGCAGATGCCGATCACAGCCTTTTCCCCGTAGATCTCGCATTCACCTACGGTCACAGCTTCTTTCACGCCGGACTTTTCCCTGGCCTCCGACAGTTTTTCTTCATAGCCCTCATATTTCAGTGGATTGCTCTCTTCTATCTCCTCGAACCAAGGCTGAAAGCTTTTCCGGTCTGCCACCATGCGGATCCGGTTGTGGGTCTTCACCCGGAAATAATAACCACATTCGTAACAGACATATTTATTTTTCGCTGCCCGGTCTCTGTTTATCATTTTCTTACATTTCGGGCATTTGATCTCTGTTTCTATCGTTACATTTCCCATACTTGCACCTCTTATTCTGCGTCACTCTTATCTCTCTGTCCCACTCATAAAAAACTTCCACAGACTATTTTTATTTTACCGCAAAGGTAAGTTCTGCTTTCGCCGCCAGTTTTCCGTTTACTGTGGCGATCGCTTCCCCGACGCCCACCGGTCCCTTGCTGCGGATAATGGTGGTCTCCAGTTCCAAGGTGTCTCCGGGGCGCACCATCTGTTTGAATTTTGCCTTGTCAATCCCTGCAAAATAAGCTGTCTTGCCTCGGTTCTCCGGCAGAGACAAAATTGCCACCGCACCGGTTTGGGCCAGTGCCTCCAGGATCAGTACTCCGGGCATCACCGGATTTCCCGGAAAATGTCCGGCAAAATACGGTTCATTGAAGGTTACGTTTTTGCGTCCCACTGCCCGAACACCGGGCTCCAGCTCCTCGATAGTATCGATCAGCAGAAAGGGATGTCTGTGGGGCAGAATCTCCATGATTTCCTGGGTGTTATAAACTGACATTGTTCCTCCGTTCCGCGAATAGCATCTTGCCAGCAGACGCCCCTTCGCATTCCGTTCCGATCATTCCATATACTTCTTTAGCAAGAGACTGGCATTATGTCCGCCGAAGCCCAACGAATTGGTCAGTGCATAAGGCACCTCTTCTTCGTAGCTGTCCCGACAGTAATTCAGATCCAGTTCCTCCTCCGTCTCACGCAGTCCAACGGTGCGGTGGATATAGCCTTCCTGAATTTCTTTTACGCAGGTGACAAACTCCACTGCACCTGCTGCTCCTAAAAGATGTCCCACCATGGATTTGGTGGAATTGATCTTCAGGTCATACGCATGTTCTCCAAATGCCAGCTTGATCGCTCTGGTCTCGAACAGGTCATTATGATGGGTGCTGGTTCCATGGGCATTGATATAGGTAAGCTCTTCCGGTGCCACCCCGCCGTCTTTTAAGGCATTCAGCATGGCGGTGGCTGCTCCGCTGCCATCCTCCGCAGGGGATGTAATATGATAAGCATCCGAAGAACATCCGTAGCCGGTCAGTTCCGCATAGATCTTCGCTCCGCGTCTCTTTGCATGCTCCAGCTCTTCCAGTACCACTACCGCCGAGCCTTCTCCCATAACGAAACCATTGCGGTCTTTATCGAAGGGAATAGAAGCTCTCTGAGGATCTTCACTAAACGACAATGCTGTCAGTGCGGAAAATCCGGCAATGCCGATGGGAGTAATAGAGCTTTCCGTTCCTCCGGCTACCATCACGTCTGCATCACCGTACTGGATCGTACGATATGCTTCTCCGATGGAATGTGTACCGGTTGCACAGGCAGTCACAACGTTCAGACTCTTGCCCTTCAGCCCATAGGCAATGCTGACATTACCTGCTGCCATGTTGGAGATCATCAGAGGCACCAGCATGGGTCCTACCCTGCCGGGACCTTTTTCCTTCAGGCGGTCATATTCCCGCTCCATGGCCTGTAAGCTTCCGATGCCGCTTCCCACACTGCAGCCCACCATATACGGATCTTCCTGTTCCATAATAAGACCTGCATCTGCGATCGCCTGTCCTGCAGCTGCTACTGCGAACTGGCAGAACTGCTCCATTCTGCGGGCGGATTTTTTGTCCATATATTGTGTAGGATCAAAATCCTTCACTTCCGCCGCCAGCTTACAACGGTAATCCGCAGTATCAAAATAGGTTATAGAACCGAATCCGGTCTTGCCCTCTTTGATACTATTCCAGAATTCCTCTACGCTGTTTCCAATAGGAGTGATGGCTCCCATGCCTGTTATTACAACTCTTCTATTTTTTCCCATACGTGATATACTCCCTCGCGTCCTGACTTATTTTCTATCCTGCTGTACCGTTAGCGGACATATTTTCTATTCTGCTTTCCTGTTTCGGACCATTTTTACATTGCCATACCGCCGTCCACGCACAGCACCTGGCCTGTGATATAGTCCGAGGCATTTCCTGCCAGGAACAGAACCGCCTGTGCGACATCCTCCGGTCTTCCCATTTTCTTAAGCGGGATCTGTCCGACCGCATTATCCTGTACCGCCTCCGGCAGCTTGTCTGTCATATCTGTCCGGATAAATCCGGGTGCCACGGCATTCACACAGATATTCCTGGATGCCAGTTCTCTTGCTACGCTTTTCGTCAGACCGATCAGCCCCGCCTTGGATGCGGAATAATTAGCCTGCCCGGCATTCCCGACGATGCCACTGACAGAAGAGATATTGATGATTTTCCCATATCTCTGCTTCATAAAGGTCTTCGTCAGATGCCGGATCATGTGAAATGCGCCTTTCAGGTTCGTATCCAGGACTGCATTGAATTCTTCTTCCGTCATCCGCACGATCAGATTGTCCCGCGTGATCCCGGCGTTATTGACAAGGATATCAACTCTGCCGTATTTCCCTGTTACTGCCTTTACAAAGGCTTCACTCTCTGCAAAATCCGTAACATTGCACTTCACAGTCTCCGCCATACCTCCGTGGCTTCGGATGTCCGTCGCCACCGCTTCTGCCGCCTCTGCAGAGCCGTTATAATTAATGATCACCGTGGCTCCTTCTGCTGCCAATGCCTGTGCAACTGCTTTTCCAATGCCCCGTGATGCTCCTGTGACAATAGCAACTTGTCCTGTCAGACTTTTTCCTGTCAGCATGCCAGTTCCTCCATCACCCGGTCCAGATCCTCCGGTTTCTCGATATTGTATACTTTGACATTCCTGTCAATTTTACGGACGAAACTGCTGAGTGTCTTCCCCGGGCCGATCTCTATGAACGTGTCCACGCCATCCGCGATCATGCGCTCTATGCTCTGGGTGAACTGTACGGGACTGGATACCTGTTGTTTCAGCAGTTCCGCAACCTGTGACGCATCTGTCACATAATCCGCTGTTACGTTGGATACATAAGGAATCCAAGGGGTTGACAGCTTGACGCTTTTCAGTTCTTCTGCCAATTGTTCTCCTGCATTTTTTAACAGGGCCGAGTGGAACGGTCCGCTGACCTTTAAGGGGATACAGCGTTTTGCACCTGCTTCTTTTAGCGCTTCTGATGCCGCCTCTACTGCATCTGCCTCTCCGGTGATCACGATCTGTCCCGGGCAGTTATAATTTGCCACCGAGACGACTTTGCCGGTTTCTTTTGCTGTCTGTCCGCAGATTTTTGCCACGATATCTCCGTCCAGTCCTAATACCGCTGCCATGGCGCCTCCTTCCGGATAGGCCTCCTGCATATAGATACCACGCATCCTTATGATCCGGAACAGGTCCGGCAGTTCCATCACACCAGCAGCAGCCAGCGCCCCATATTCTCCCAGGCTTAAACCTGCTGCCATCTCCGCTTTCAGACCCTTGGCTTCCAGTACCTTCAGAATTGCGACTTCCATGGTAAGCATAGCGATCTGCGTATATTCTGTAACGTTGATATAAGGATTTTCCTCAAAGGTCAGCTGCTCCATAGAGTACGGATGTCCGCTATCCGCCTGCTTTTCCCGTTTATCCTGCCAGTATAGATTCTGAAGCACCTTGTCTGCCAGCTTCCATACCGCCTGTGCTTCCGGATAAGTATCATGGAATTCTTTTCCCATTCCTATGTACTGAGATCCCTGTCCTGGGAATAAATATGCAATCTTGCTCATTTTGTCATCTCCTATTACTATGTGATACGATTTGTTCCCCTCATTACAGCACAGTTTCTATCGCACCGTTTTCCATATACACTACGCCGCCTGCCACTGTTCGAAATCTGCTGTCAGCGGTTAGCTGTCGCCATATTTTATTTATGCTGTCCTTGTGCCGCTATGCACTCCTGCGCCTGCTGCACTGTTTCTTCAATAATCTCACGGCAGGTCTGTTCTCTGCGGATCAATCCTGCAATCTGTCCGGCCATCAGGGTTCCGTTTACGGTATCTCCGTCCTGCACTGCCTTCCTGAGAGATCCCAACGTCAGCTTTTCCAGCTCCATGAAGTCTGCATTTTCTTTTTCCAGCTTCAGATATTCTCTGGTCATCTGATTGCGCAGGGAACGCACCGGATGTCCGGTAGACATTCCCGTGACCACGGAATCGATATCCTTCGCCTTGATGATCTGATTCTTATAATTTTCATGGACAATAGATTCCTTCGATGCTACGAACCGGGTTCCCATCTGGATTCCCTCAGCTCCCAGCATGAAGGCCGCTGCCATTCCTCTGCCATCGGCGATACCTCCGGCCGCGATCACCGGGATAGACACCGCATCCACCACCTGCGGCACCAGTGCCATGGTTGTGGTGGAACCGATATGTCCGCCGCTCTCCATGCCTTCCGCCACTACGGCGTCTGCTCCTGCCCGCTCCATCATCTTCGCCATAGCTACACTTGCCACCACCGGGATGACCTTCACTCCGGCATTTTTCCACAGCTCCATGAATTTTCCGGGGTTTCCCGCACCTGTCGTTACCGCTTGTACTCCTTCTTCCACAACGATCTTCGCTACTTCCTCTGCGTTGGGATTGAGTAGCATGATATTCACGCCGAAGGGCTTGTCGGTCAGCTCTTTGCATTTGCGGATTTCCTCCCGGACGACCTCAGGCGGAGCGGAAGCGGCACCGATGATGCCTAAGCCTCCGGCATTCGATACCGCTGCCGCCAGCTTATGTTCCGCCACCCATGCCATGCCGCCCTGGAAAATGGGATATTCGATTTGTAGAAGTTCCGTAATCTTTGTTCTCATTGTCTTTCTGATCCTTCTCGTCGTTCTGCGTTATATTACATATTCTGATGATACCAGAGTCAAAAGGTCTAAGCCCACATGAGCTTGCTCATAAGTGGGTGAAAGACCTTAGGACCCGCCCCGATATGCAGTTCTTACGCCTGCTCCTGAATATATCTGATGACATCACCCACTGTTGCCATATTTTCCAATTCCTCGGAAGGAATGGACACACCGTATTCCTCTTCAAATGCCATTACCAGCTCAAACAGATCCAGGGAATCCACTTCCAGATCCTCCTTGAAACGGGTTGCCTCCGTGATCTCTACATCCTCCTGGTTTAACTGTTCTCTGATGATAGCTGCTACTTTTTCTAACATGTTTTTGCTCTCCTTATGCATTTCATTATTGTGTTTCTGATACCTTGGTTTACTACTTTGTCGTCTCCGGCGTATTCACTTTCCCTTCGCAATTGTTGTCAGTGCTGACCTTTTGCATTTCAAGTCTATCTTCGCCGGATTATTTTGACTATCAAAGTATTTATCTGCAATATACTACGCAGATGTTGTTCTGTCAACATCTTTTTTCACAATTACCGCTTCCAAATTTATTATTATCATGTAGGCAGTAATAATCTCATTGCATAAGATCCTTTTTCCAGAAAAATACCGCTGCAAAAGCGTAATTTCCTTGCCAGGCAGTAAATTCCGATGATTTCCATCGGAAATTTTGCAAAAACTACCGCCTGGAAGGAGAATTCCTCGAACCAGGCAGTATATTGGAGTTAATACTCCTGAAATAGTGCCTGGTTTGATCAGGATTTTTCGTTTCTCCCCTTGCCAAACCGGCATTTTTCAGATAAAATAATCTACGTTGTAATCTTTTGGAGACGTATCGAAGTGGTCATAACGGGGCGCACTCGAAATGCGTTAGCCCTCCGGGGCACGTGGGTTCAAATCCCACCGTCTCCGCGCATAAAAAGCCGATAATCTGTGAAAACAGACTATCGGCTTTTGTGTTTTAGAAAAATGTGATTATTGACATTTGAATTTTTAAGAAAAATGTGCAAAACAGGTGGGTAAAACCTGGCTGATGAAGGAATTCGGGCAGACCTGTTATGCTAATTATGTCTATTTCAACTTCGATGAAGAAGATGAATTAAAATCCATTTTTCAGACGAACAAAAATCCCCACCGCATTATCGAATTGTTGTCAATGATAAGCGGTGATAAAATCCAACCCGGTGAGACTCTGATCCTTTTTGATGAGATCCAGGAATGTCCCGAGGCATTAAATACGCTGGATATTTTTCCGCTGACTTTTGATGAATTTCTCGAAGCTATAGATCCCGCCATATACCCCTATTATGACGGTATTCAAAAAAGAACAACAGATCGAAGAGATTTTTCATTCGCGCCTGTCGGAGGTCTGCAATTATTATTTTATCAACGGAAAATTATATTTTGCAGCCTTACGTTTTTCCAAACGCGGCTACCGGAAGGATGGCGACATCACCAATCTTCCGCTGTATCTTGTATGTAAGACCAGAGATTTACTATAAATATATTTTTCTAAAATAGATCAGACATTTTTCAGCATTTCCTGCATAACCGGGTAAATCCGCTCCGCCATGCGCAGGAAACCCAGAGTATTCGGGTGGCAGCCGTCGACGGTGCATTCAGGCCGTCCTATCTTGCCGAAGAGTTCATGTCCGTCGACAAACCAAACCTTCTCATCGCCTCTGCGTTTCGCCGCCTCGTAGGTAGCGCAAACGACATCTCTACGGCGGATGCTGTCCTCTGGCTCCGCATCGGTATCGGGACGGCTGAGGAAGAGCACCGGAACGTCAGGATGCGCTTTCCGGATGATTTCAAAAAACGGTGCATGGGTCTCCGCCAGATGCTCCGGACTCGGCGAATTGTGGTCATAATCCATGACAAAGAGACTCATCTCGGGAAATCCCGCAAGATATTCCGCGAAATCCTCTTCGCCCCGTGCGCTGCCGGAAAAACCCATGTTACGGTAGTCCGCATCCAGCCATCTGCTGACGATACTGGTGTAAGCATTGCCGGGTCGGGGTGCGCATCCACCCTCTGTAATCGAGGAACCGTAAAATACGATCGGCTTCTCCACGGTATACGCGGGTGTTTCCCATAGCTTCGCTCTCTCCTCGATGCCGATCTGCATCCCGAGGAGATGATCGTTTCTCGGCAGATTGATCGTTACGAGTACCTCCTCTCCCGTGAGGTCAAAAGTCTTCTCCACTGTAATCTCGCCCTCGGTATGGATCTTTGGCGCAATGTAACCGAGATATGCCGCTTCTGTACCCTTTCCGAGATAAATATCTGCGCCCGCCGAGCCGGACAGCGGAATATTGATATCCTCTTTCGTGCCCGCGAGCGTCATTTTTACATATAATTTCTTTGCATCCGTCTGAAAGCGGACTCTGCCGCCGGCAGCTCTTCTTCCGAGGTAGCCATACTGTGGGAAGCGCTCCAGTGCCTCTTCGGACAGCTTGAAAAACTGTCTTTTCTCACTGTCTGCCACAGCGAGACCATAGATTTTCAATGGGGTCTCCGTGATATCATATAATTTCATCATGTCTTTTTCCTCTCATCCTCTCAATAGTATCATTCGCTGAGGTTTAATGCTGGCTCCGGCGGAACTGCCCCGGTGTCATGCCGTATTTTTTCTTAAAGCTGGTCGTAAAATAGGATGCATTGCTGTAGCCGACAAGCTCACAGATCTCCTGTATGCTGAGGTTCTCCCGCTCGAGGAGTAGTTCTCTCGCCCGCTCGATGCGGAGCGCCGCCAGATAGTCAGGAAAGGTGCAGCCGCATTTTTCATGGAAGAGGCGGCTGAAATACGACGGTGTAATATGATATTTGTCCGCAAGATACTGGGCACTGATGTTCGGATCGCCATAATTGCTCTGCAAATACGCTATCGCCTTCTCCACAACGTCCTCTCTGCCCGTCTGCCGATTCCGCTCGAGGATCAGCCAGATTTCTTCTGCCATCCGGAAAAACCATTCCTCCACATCGTCCATATATTCATAGGATGCCAGTTGTCCCGCCAGCACCTCGTAATCCTTCTTCGTCAACGGTTCAAAACGGTATTGCAACGAATTCCGGTAGGTCTGCATCTGCCCAGCGATCTCCATCAGTGCATCCTGAGCTTTCTGGATCGACAGCTTTTTGAGCTCCCCGACAATCTTGCGGTACTCCGCCGAAAAGCCTGTCCGGTCACTCTGCCGGAGTCTCTGGATCAATTCTTCTGATGACGGTGCCTGTTCTCCATTTAACGCCCTCTGCGCCATCTCTCCTTCCGTAACCACCGCACCCATACCATAGATAAAACGGTATGCTGTCGCTGCCCGCGCCATCTGATACATGAGATTTAACTCCGTAAAGCCCTCTGTTTCGCCCTTTTCTTCGCTGATCCCTACATCCATGCCGATATGGATCAGCTCTCCGGTGACTTCAAGGATATGCTGCGACGCCACCGTCACACGTTCCTCCGTTACGCTCTCCTCACTGAACAGAATCGCCGCGATAAACTCATGGTCTACCGGCAAAACGAGGACGTTGCCCAACTCACGGAGCGTCTGCTCGACGATCGTCTTGATCGTCTCCATCTCAAAAGCGATCGCTTCTTCCGTGTTATTACTGTGGAGATCCTGGATATCACTGAGGCGCATGACCACGACACGAATCCGGACACCCGGCTTGGCGTAAGTCTCTTCCACCCACTCCGGCAATTTTGCGGTTTTCTCTCTGCTGATTAGATACGCGGCAAGATCCTCCTGTTCTTTGCGCAGGTTGATATGGTTCAGTCTCTGCACCATCGTCTGATAGGTCTGGGCGATGCTGTACAGCTCCGTATTCTCCAGCTGTCTCGCCATTGCCTCGGAGGGCAGTCCCTCCTCGCTGGCAGTCCGCACCATCTCGCCGATCGGATTGTATACACGGTTCGACATCAGCAGTGCGAGAAGCAGTACGATGATCGCCACAAGCAGACCAATTCCCAAAAAGAGGAAGCCAACCCGGGTCATCGATCCGGTGAGCTGTCGGTAGGAAATCAGCCATACCAGCGTAAATTCGTCATCAATCTCCGCAGCTACGGACAGGAATCTCCCCTGCGCCGTGCGCACAATCTCGGCGGAAGCCTCGGTCAGATTTCTGTTTTTCCACAGAATATCCTCCAGACGTTCCCCGACCCGGTATATCTCCCTCGTTCCCTGCTCATAAACGATATTCCCGTCCCTGTCAATCAGCAGGAACTGTTCCTCCTCCGTCTTCGGCAGGGTTAAGGTCATGATCTTGTCGAGATCCATGTTGACTTGGATGCCGCTGCGTTTGCCCCCAGTGGTGGGATCCATCGATCCGCTGGTCAGGCAGAGGAGGCTCTGGCTCTTTCCGTAGATATCCAGATATGGAATGACCGCACTCTCGTGAAACGTGCTCATCCGGAAAATATCCAGCATCCGCGCATCCCCGTTCTGGTCGATGGGATAGGAGGGATTTGTGCTTTTGATCAGATAATCGTCCTCGAGCCAGACATAGGCGGAGTGGATCATCGGATTCACAGAAACAAGATTCGTGACCTCCTGCGCTGCGATCCCCGTGGTGCTGTCCCATGCAAATGTATTCCGGTTGATCAGCTTGCAGATATAGACGTCATTTTCGAGCACTGTTACCACATTCTCCATGGATTTGCCGTAATTCTGCAATACCAGTACATAGGTATCCATCCGGTTCTCGTAATCGCTCTCCTGTTGCTGGATCTGTGACACACGGAACCACCCAAAGCCGAGAATACACGACAGCAGAATGCAGACTGCAGCCAGTCCGAAGCTCACCGCAAATATTCTCCTCAGAATGATCTTTCCTCTGTATTTCTGAAATATCTTCATCCGAATTTTTACTCTCCATCTGAATCTTTTGTTACACTTATTCTATCTGCTCCGCCGCCCAGAAGCCTTTTAATTTTACAAATGGCGGTTCCGAAGTGCTTACCAGCCGGACACTCATCCGATTACCCTTCCACGCAAAGTCCATCGCAACGTGCCCTTCCTCCTCATCAATGAGAAAGCTATGGAATACAAAATGTCCCAACGTCCACTGTCCACGGCACACGCAGGTATAGTCTGTCTCCGGGAACTTCTGGTACTCCCATGTGCCGTCACCATAATACCACTCGTAGGTTTTCTCTGCTGACACAAGTGTTATGATACATTGCTCCCAGTCAAAGACAACCGTCTCCCAACCACTGGAATCGCAGGTTGCGCCCGTTTTATCCTGCATTCCATAAAAGTGCCAACGCTCTACACCGCGCCGCCTCTCTCCGGCTGGCAGTTTTTGTGTGTTTGTATATTCCGACACTCCTGTCACCGCAGGATATACCGTATCATAAAAGCAGTCATAGATCATCTGCAGTCCCGCTGGATTCCCGATCGTATCTGCCATCGTAAGGAATACAAGATCCCATTCGGGGAAACAGAGCGCCAGCTGACCACCCATTCCATAGAATACAAAACCGTCATAACGGGTCTTCCACATCATATAGCCGTAGCCCAGCTGCTCATCAAACGTGGGCTGGAGATCTGTCGGCACCTGACAAGCGGTCGCTTCCCTCAGAAAATCTGCCGGGATCAACTGCTCACCATCCAAAATACCGCCGCGGCAGCATAACATGGCGATTCCCGCAAGGTCGCCCAGTCTGCATACAAGACCGCTTCCGCCCTGACTGACACCGTAGGGATCCTTGATAATATAGGCTTCCTCAGAGAATCCGACCCGGCGCAGCACTTTTTCACGCAGATAGTCCAACAGATCCATGCCGGTCAGTTTCTCCACCAGCGCCGCCAGCACATGGGACGCCGATGTGTCGTAATTGAACACCGTTCCCGGCACATGATCCGGTGTCACCCGGAAAAAGGACTCCACCCAATCACCGTCATAGCGTTTAAAGGTCGTGGATTCATAACAGGTACGCATCGTAAGTAAATCCCGGATCGTCATTTCTTCGCACCATGGATGTGCGCCACCCTCCGGCAGCTTTTCCGGAAAATACGTACAGATCCGGTCGTCTAAGCCAATCTTGCCCTCCGCTGCCAGCAGTCCCGTCGCCAGCGAGGTGAAGCTCTTCGTAATCGAATACATCCGGTGCAGGCTGTCCCTATGAAAAGGCTCCCAGTAACGTTCGCCGATCAACTCCCCCCGATAAAGGATCTGATAGCCGTGCATATTTAACCGCAGGCTTTCCATCCGCTGTTCCATGTTCCGGACTGCGTTCTGCCATTTATTGTTCATCCCGAAATCTCCTCATAATCTTTATTATCTATTTTAAGAAAAAAAGCTGCCTGTTGCAAGAACAGGCAGCCCGAAAATCATTTATTTATTAGCCAGAAATTCGTCGTACTGCTTCTGGATCTCTGCTACATAGGTATCCCAGCCTGCTGCCTTCAGTGCAGATCTCAGTTCGTCAATATTGGAGTCATAGTCCTTCAGACCTGCCAGCATGGGCTTTGCAAGCTCATCCCATACGCTGTCAATCTGTGCCTTCTCAGTCTTGATATTGGAGTAATCAATATTGAAGCCAAAGGTTGCGGAGGGCTTTGCGCCGTTATCCCAGTTCTTATATACTTCCATAAACTCATCGGTATAAGCAGTAGTCGGGGTGGAAATATTTACGTTGTAGATCATCCACTCATAGAACAGCTCATCGTTATTGATCTTGGATACTTTACCATCAATCAGCTCATAATCGGTTCCCTCTACGCCGTATGCGAACAGGTTTGCCAGCTCTGTGTTCTTCTGTAACAGATTTACGAACATCGCTACACGGTCAGCCTTGTCGGATGTAACGGGTACCTGGAATGCTGTGTTCTCGTAAGTATTTTTGTAGATTGGCTTCTCGGGACTGATATAGTACTCAGCAGTCTTGCCTTCGGGTACTACCGTCTGGAGACCCGGCTCGTTCTCGATCAGGGTAGTGCCGCAGGTTCCTCGCATCAGAGAGCTCATGTTCGCCTGGAAAGGCAGGGTTACGGTGTTGGTCAGAATATCCTTTGGGATCAGTCCCTCGTTGTACCAGTTATTGTACAGCTTTACAGCTGCCTCAAACTCCGGAGAATCCACGAGGCTTACGAATTCCTTGGTATCCTGGTCGATCCACAGATTGCTCTTGTCTACAGTAATCAGATTGCGGTCGCTGGTACCACGGATGATGTAAGCTGCATCTGCCAGCTCGTAGGTCGCATATAAGCCGTACTGCTCTTTTGCTTTTTCAGCATATGCGGTAAGGTCGTCTAACGTTGCGATATTGTCCATGCCGATGGCATCCATGATATCCTGTCTTACACATACGGTATTGTATACACCGGCGGTCGGCTTGTTACCGATGGGGATCGCATAAACGCCGCCGTCATAACGGTAAGCGTCGAATGCAGTAGCATCCATATTCTCGTGCCAGTCGGGCAGATATTTGTCAATCACATCGGAGAGATCCTGTAAATAACCCTTGCTGTAGCTGCTGGCAGCCCAAGTAGGATCTACGATGCAGGCATCGAATTCCTGTCCGGAAGCGATCATCAGGTCAACCTTACCACCTGCGCCGTTCTCGGTCCAGGGCAGATACATCAGTTCTACCTTGGTGTTGATCTCATCAACGAATACCTGCTGATATTTTTCTTCCATTAACTGCTGCATACGGGGAGACTCCTCACCGAACAATACAACCGTGATGGTATCCAGAGTATCGGGACGCAGCGGGTTGTCGCTGGTACTCGCATCCGTGCTCTGTGCGGCACTGCTCTGCGCGGTGGATGCCGCGGCGCTGCTGTCATTCTGTGCTGCATCGGAACCGCAGCCTGCCAGTCCCGCCATCATGGTTCCTGCCATCAGCAGGGAAAGTGCTTTTTTACTCCAGTTTCTTTTCATAAGTAACCTCCTGTGTTTTATTGTACTCTATGTTGCTATTTTTTAGAAACCTTTTTTAATAATCCTGTGTTATCCCTTGACTGCTCCGACGATCACACCCTTTGTGATGTATTTCTGTGCGAAAGGGTAGAGTAGTATGATCGGTCCGACCGTTACACAGATCGTTGCCATCTTGGTCGTCTCCAACGGAATATTGATGTTGTATCCGAGGGAGGCATTCGCCTGATTTGCCATGAACTGTACATTAGACAGCATATTGTACAGATAATACTGTAAGGGATACATATTCTGTTTATTGATAAACATCAGCGACAGATAGTAATCGTTCCAGTAGCTCAGTGCGTAGAACAGTCCGACCGTCACGAGACCTACCTTTGCCAGCGGGAAGTAGATCACGCGGAAGATGCGGAGATAGTTCGCTCCGTCGATCTTCGCCGCTTCTGCCAGCTCCTCCGGAATGGACTTGAAGAAATTGCGTAGCAGGAACACGTTGAAGGCGTTCATACAGCAGGGCAGCACCAGTGCGAGGAAGCTGTCTGTCAGATGGTAATATTTGGTACACATGATGTACCAGGGCAGAAGTCCTGCGGAAAAAATCATCGGGATGTAGAGGAACATATTCAATGCTCCCTTCGGTTTGAACTCTCTCACGGTCAGCACATAGGCAAAAGCCGCAGATACAAGAACCGAGAGAAGTGTACCGAATACTGTAACGCCAATGGTCACCGTATAGGCATTCAACAGATTTTTACCCATGGATCCAAGGATCATCTGGTACGCTGAGAGACTGAACTTTTTCGGGATAACACGGTAACCGTTGACAGTTACGGAGGCTTCATCCGCGAAAGAGGTTCCGATCGCGAGCAGCAGCGGATAGAGACATACAATTGCGAAAATCGCTACTAATATGTAAAATATTGTGATCAATACCCTGTCGGAGGCACAACGTTTTATTTTTTTCTGTTTTTCCATGATCTTCCTCCTAGAATAATTGATAATCCTTGTCAAAACGTCCTACCAGCCAGTTGGAGAACAGTACCAGAACAAAGCCGAAGATGGACTGGTACAGCCCCACGGCAGAACCCATTACAAAGTCGCCCACACCGATAACCGAACGATATACGTAAGTATCGATGATATCTGTCGTATCTAACAGCATCGGAGACAGATTTGTGATGGACATCATCATGGTCAGGTCGCCGCTCATGATCTTACCGATGGACAGCAGGAACAGGATGATAATCGTCGGCTTCAGCAGAGGGATTGTAATGTAACGGATCCGCTGCCAGAGGTTCGCGCCGTCTACCTGCGCCGATTCGTAGAGCGAGGTGTCGAAGCCTGCGATCGTCGAAAAATAGATGATACCGTTGTATCCTGCGGATTTCCATATATTGCACAGGGTGAGGATGACTCTCCAGTACTTCGGATCGTTATAGAAATCCAGGCGTTCGAAGCCAATGCTTACCAATAAGTTATTGATCGCGCCGCCGTCGTAATTGAGCAGTGCTCTTAAAATACCACCTGCCACTACCCATGAAATAAAGTAAGGCATGATCGACAGCGACTGGCTGACCTTGAGGAATTTCTTGTGACGAATCTCGTTGAACATGATCGCGAGCCCTACCGCTGCCACCGTACCGAATACGGTATAAAATAGATTCAGGATGATCGTGTTCTTCGTCGCCCTCCATGCGTTACTGAAGTTGGCGAAGAAGAATTCAAAGTTTTTCAATCCCACCCAAGGGCTTCCGAAGATTCCGTCCTTAAAATTGTAATCCTTAAATATGATGACCAGTCCCGACATGGGGATGTAGGCAAACATCAATGTAAGTGCGATTCCGGGAAGTGCCAGCAGCCATAACTGATAATATTTACGAAAGTGTTCCGCTACTTTATTGTTCCCATGTTGTCTGTTTACGACCTGCCCTTTTTGTTTTCCAGGCATTGCATTTCCTCCTCTCTGTGGTCCGGCACTGTGTCCGTCCGTTGCATTATACATATCATGTCTCCGGAGAGATTCTCAATCCAAAAAATTTCAAATAATCTCAAAAAATAACAGATTACAAGAATTTGAAAGTAGTTCATTTTTTTATAATTGCGTTGTGGAAACCCAGTATTTACAATTGTTTTAGAAATTTTAAGATCTATCAGAGATTGATTGAGGAGGAATATTAAGAAAATGACTACGATACACGTATCTAAAAATGACCCGTCTGCGTTCTCTACGTTACAGGAGGCGATCCTGTCCATCGACGATCGTCATGACGAGACGATCCGGATCGAGGTGGCACCGGGCATCTATGAAGAGAAGTTATTTATCCGCAAAGAAAATATTGAGATTGTGGGAGATGATCCCCTGATGACCGTCTTCCGTTACGGCGACGGTGCAAAGAAGCCCCGTCCGGATGGTTCCGGAGAGTATGGGACGTTTAATACGGCGGTAATTTTTATCGCCGGAAAAGATATCACGCTGCGGAATCTGACGATCGAGAGCACCGCCGGTCCCGGATATCTCGCTGGGCAGGCGCTGGCAGTCTATGCAGCAGCCGACCGGTTGAGCTGTTACAACTGTCGTTTCACAGGGTGGCAGGATACAATCTTCAATGGAGACCCGATGACTTGTAATATGAAGAAACTGATGCTGCCGGACTTCTTTCAGGCTTCGGAAGTGCCGATCGTGCATAAGTTCTATCGGAATTATTTCAAGGATTGTTATGTCTGCGGCGATGTGGACTATATCTTCGGACCGAATACTGCATTCTTCGATCACTGTGAGATCCATTCCATCGCCAGAGTCAGCGAGGAGAAAGCATATATCACCGCCGCCAGCACTCCCGCAGGACAGGAATTCGGTCTTATATTCTCGCATTGTCGGATCACTGGCGAGGAGCCGGACTCCGTCTATCTCGGTCGTCCCTGGAGAGACTGCGCAAAGACAGCGTTTATCTGTTGTGAGCTGGGGGATCATATCTGTCCCGAAGGCTGGCAGAACTGGGGAAAAGTTCGTGCAGAAGTGTTGTCAGATTATATTGAATATGGGAACTTCGGTCCCGGTGCGGACTGTTCCGGTCGCAGCCCTCTCTCCAGATGCCTCGTAAATCCGGAGGTGGAGACGTATTTCTCCAAAGAAAACGTCCTCGTCGGTGAGGACGGATGGATACCGGCGGAATAATCTCCCGCCGGATCTGCTACCATTTTCGCTGCAGCTGTCGGACAGTGTCTAATTCTCCCGCAGGACCTGCATAATAGCGTCATAATGCTCCGGGTCATGCGGGAAGGTGCAGCCGCTGCAATCTTTGATCCGTCTGCCGTTTTTCTCGAAATACCGGGGATTCCCTGGGCAGTGCTCCAGGCGGTACATAGGGCAGTAACAGAACAGGCAGTTGAAATCTGCAAGTCCCTTGTGGCAGGGGAAATATTTACAATCTCTGTTCTCAAAAAAACGATATGAGTTTTCCATGCTGATATCGACATCCTCCCTTAAACTTCTTCCGCCATGCACATTCCATGGGCAATCCCCTGCTCTTTCAGCTGTTCCTCCAGCTGGTTCAAGGCATCATCTTCATCCTCTGCAAACACCATCGCCTGATAGACTTCCTCCGATCCTTCCGGTGCCAGCGCTGTCACCTCATACATCTGCATGGCAATTACCTCTTTCTTCCTCAAAATACACGTTCACCCTTATCTTTATTTTATACCCGTTTCCCCGTTTTTTTGCAAGCGAAAAGCGCCACTCCGGGGAAGAGTGCCGCTTTTCAGGAGAGATTTATGTATTGAATGTTGTTGGCGAAATATTAACCCTTGACGCTTCCCATTGCCACGCCCTGGACAATGTACTTGGAAAGGAACAGGTATACGATGATAACAGGGAAGATAGAGAATGCAATCGTTACATACACCTGACCCATATCAAACTTCAGGAAGTCTGCGGAACGCAGCTGAGCGATCAGGATAGGTAATGTCTTCATCTTGTCATCATGCAGAACCAGTGCCGGTGTGAAGTAGTTATTCCAGTTCGCTACGAAAGTGAAGATCGCCTGTACTGCGATTGCCGGCTTCATCAGCGGCAATACGATGGAATTAAATGTACGGAACTCACCGGAACCATCGATTCTGGCTGCCTCTACCAGAGACAGGGGCAATGCACTTTCCATGTACTGCTTCATATAGAAGAAAGTAGCAGGTGCTGCGATTGCCGGGATGATCAGGGGGATAAAGTTATCCTCCAGCTTCATATCAGCTACCAACTGGATAAATCCGAGTGCGGTAACCTGGGTAGGAATGGTCATGATTGCCAGGATAAAGGTAAACATGAACTTCTTTAACTTAAAATCATATACATGGATCGCATATGCGGTCATGGTAGAGAAGTAGGTACACAGCACAGCACTGCAGGTTGCTACTACAAGGCTGTTGATCATACCTCTGACTACCGGCAGGGTTCCTGCCATGACACCCTTCCAGTTCTGGATCAGATGTGTGCTGGGCAGCAGGGTAAATCCCTGTGTCAGCTCGCCTTTGGATCTAGTTGCATTTACAAACAGTATATAGAACCAGAACAGGCAGAGAAAACTCATAATAACCAGTACGATATATGCAAGTGCTCTTCTGGCATGAATGCCCAGACCTTTTTTTGTCTCGTTTGTTTCTACGCTCAACATTTCTGCCACCTCCTACTTATCCTGTTTGCCGTTCGAGAACTTAAATACGATCAAGCTCAGGATACCTGTGATAATGAACAACATTACAGACAACGCACCACTCATTCCGTAGTTCTTACTGTACAAATGGTTGTTCAGGTACATGATCAGGGTCATGCTGGATCTCATAGGATCGCCCTTACCGTTGGTCAGAATCTGAGGTACATCGAACATCTGCAGACCACCGATCAGGGATGTGATCATTACGTAGATCAGAATCGGCTTCAACAAAGGTAATGTAATCTTGAAGAATACCTGGGTAGAGGTTGCTCCGTCTACCTCGGCTGCCTCGAAGAGGGAAGTATCGATACCCATCATACCTGCCATCAGGAGGATCGTTGTATTACCAAACCACATCAGGAAGTTCATCAATGCTACCAGACCTCTGGTACTCCATACGTTTGTAAGGAACTGATATGGCTCTTTTAAGATTCCGATCTGCATCAGCATTTCATTGATAGGACCACCATCAGAAAACAGCGTGAAGAACAACATTGCAAATGCGGAAGCCATGATCAGGTTCGGCAGATAGATCACTGTCTTGAAGAATCTCTGTCCCTTTAATCTAAGGCTGGGATCCGAGAACCATGCACCCAGAAGCAGAGATATGATGATCTGCGGTACAAATCCCAGTATCCACATGATCAATGTATTCTTGGTGTACATCCACAGGTCCGGATTGGACAACAGCTTTGCATAGTTACCAAATCCGATGAAATTCGGTCCGATCTGTGTCAGTCCGGAACGGTAATTTTCAAAAAAGCTGTAATAAAATGTCCTGAACAACGGGATCAACTGGAATAATACATACACTACTACAAAGGGGATCAGGAAAATATACCCCCACTTATTATAGCGTACCACCTTTCCGCGTTTTACCTTTGCCATAATGATTCCTCCCTTTTGCCGTCATGCTCTCTTAGCGACTTTACGTTTTTCGTGCCTTTCTTTGTTTCCGATCAGGCTCGCAGCAGCTCTCTTCTTTTTGTTCTTAATTATCTTCTTCTGAAAAAAGCTTCTGCCAACCGGGAATTTTGAGAGAAAAACCGTGCCTACCTGACCAGCCAGGCAGGCACGGTTCTCAATTCCTTATTGTTTCGCTATTCGCTTATCATTTCGGATTAGTGAGTAAGCTCAGGATACTTCTCTTCTACAGCCTTGTAGAACAGATTCAGTGCATCATCCAGAGAAGCCTTGCCATCGAAGTAGTTCTTCATAGCATGCTGGAACTCTTCGTTACATCCCTGATCGTATGCAGACAGGTTGCTCAGATCGATCTTCTCAGCGCCTGCGCAGAACATAGCCAGAGGGTTCTGTCCGCCCAGTACCTTGCTCTGATAAGAGGTATCTGCTGCCATAGCTTCCATAGCGGGTTTGTTGTTTACGAAATCATCATCAGCTACAACGATCTCTTTCATGATGTCTTCATCAGTGGTCATCTTCAGGATGATATCCTTAACCAGAGAAGCGTTGTCGGTTCCGGTAGCACCGCAGATCCAAGTACCGCCCCAGAAGAAGCCCTGAGGTCCTTCAGTAGCGCCCCAGCCACCCTGATTTGCGATAGATCCATCGGTATCAGCTGCCATGGAGAAGTTAATCAGCCAAGCGGGTCCAAAGTAGCAGAATACTTTGCCATCGGGATAGAAGCCTTTGCTCCAGTCATCAGACCACAAGTCGAAGGTACCGGTTTCCTTAGCGTCAACCATCTTCTTGGAGTCATCAACCCACTTCATCAGGTTGTCATCGATTACAATCTTGCCATCCTGTACCCATTTGCCGGATACGTTGTTGGAGTATACACGATAAGTATCGTTTACGGAAGATACCATGTTGTAACCGGCTGCTTTCATCTTCTCAGCGGTTGCGGTGAAGGTATCCCAATCAGATACAGACTTCTGAACCTCTGCAGGATCATCGGTTCCCAGAACAGCCTTAGCAGCTTCACGGTTGTAAATCAGAACGCCGGGGCAGCCCTGCCATGAAACACCCTTCAGATTGCCGTTGGAGTCGGTAACAACATCCTTGGTGTACTGATACTGGTTAGCCAGATCTGCATCGGTGATGCCCAGATCCTTAACAGGCATTGTGTAGTCGGTATCAACATATTTCAATGCGTAGTCAGCCTCAACCAGGAACAGGTCGATCTTGTCATCAGCTGCTGCATCAGCCTGCTTTAACAGTGTTGCATCCAGATTGTTCTGATAAGCGTTGTCATCAGAAGGAGTGATGTTCCACTTTACAGTGATGTCACCGATCTTACCGGTGGTTCCGTCTACTTCTTCATATCCGGGATAATGATCTGTCAGACGGCTCTTGAACTCCTCGTTCCAGCAGTAGATGTTGAAGACTTTGCCTTCCTCTGTAGCAGGTTCAGCTGCTACCTCGGTAGAAGCTGCTGCTTCGGTGGATGCTGCGGGTGCTGCCTCACTGGAAGCTGCTGCAGGAGCATCGTTGCTGCTGCCACAGCCTACCAGCATACTGGCAAGCATAGCGGTTGTAAGTAAAGCACTAAGTACTTTTTTCTTCATGTTTGTTTCCTCCCATTTTTTGTTGAATGTTTGTTGTAAGTGCTTGTTGCATTTATCTTCATATGGTTGCGGTTGCGGCGCTTCCATATAAATGCCTGATTATTTGTCTGTCGGGATCTGTGCTACCGACTTGCCTTCCACTACCTTACCGGGTACTATGACCTGTTCGATAATGGTGGTCTTGGGTCTCTCTATGAGGCTGATCAGTTCTCTGGCTGCCAGACAGCCGATCTGTTCGGTATCCTGTTGAACTGTGGTCAGTTTGGGCTCCAGCTGTCTTGCGAACTGAATCCCATCGTATCCTGCCACCGAGATGTCTTCGGGAATCCGTAGTCCCCTCTCCCTGATAGCATTGATGCCTCCGAAAGAAGCGAAATCATCCGGATAAATGATACATGTCGGTGGATCCGGAAGATCCAGTAATTCGTTGGTCATGCGATAGGTTGTGGCAGTATCTCTGTAAGCTGCTTCTCTGATGTACTCATCGGGAATCTGTAGTCCCAGTCGTTCTGCCGTCCGGTAGAAGCTGGATAATCGTCCCGAGGTAACCGCTGACATTGCGCCGTGTATATAGGCAATTTTTCTATGTCCTCTGCTATATATGTATTCCAGCAGTTCTTTCATACCTGTCACATTGTCCGACATGATTGCGATACGGTTATTAAACAGATAGTCAATAGTAACTACCGGGATGGAACTCTGTACTAATTCGATGACTTCGGGATCTGCGAAATCGATACAGGCGAGCACCACTCCGTCAAAGCCTCTGTACCTGCTGTGTTCCAGGTAGGACATCCGATCCGGACGGTTCTTGCAGCTGTTAATAAAGGTAATGTCATAACCGCTCTTCTCTGCTGTCCTTTTGAAGCTGTCCAGTACACTGGAAAAGTAATCATGGGTCAGACCGCTTTGTGCTTCATCTACGAAGAGGACTCCTATTCCATAAGTTCTGTTCGTCTTCAGTGCTCTGGCGGAAAGGTTCGGGGAATATCCCATCTCCTTGGCTACCCGTCTGATATTTGCTTTGGTTTCTTCTCCAATGTCCTTGTGGTCGTTCAGTGCCTTGCTGACAGTTGCAACGGAGACTCCACAAATCTTGGAAATGTCTTTCAATGATGCCATACCGTTCTCCTGTTTCATGTCTTCGTCATTTCATCCGACCTGTTTTGTAACTTAATCGTTTTCGTAGTTTTAATATATACCACCTTTGAGCATTTTGCAATACTTTTTTGCAGTTTTTTTCTAAAAAGTATCCACTTTGTCTATAATTAACAATTTCTAATAGGTGTTTTTGTACATTTGGCTTGTACAGCGATTGGGTTTCTTCTATATAATGGAAAAGTATGCGATAACGTTTGCTACTATTTCGTTTCGTAAATCCGCTTTTTTCAAGATCCGTTTTGTTTTGTATCTTCTGTCCATGTTTTTCTTGCGTATTTGTATATATTGCGCATTTTACAGGCTTTTTCAAGATTCGTATTGCATTTTCAGCACTGCTTCTGTATAATACAAATCAGAATTTCGGATTACTTAATCGTTTACTTATCATTAAGCAATCCGCAACAAAAAAGCAAACACTCAACATACAACAACATGAAAGAAGGAGATTTTCTTATGAAGTATGGTCATTTTGATGATGTGCATCAGGAATATGTCATCACCACTCCCAAGACTCCGCTTCCCTGGATCAACTACCTGGGTTGCAACGAGTTTTTCAGTCTGATATCCAACACCTGCGGCGGATATACCTTCTATAAGGATGCCAAACTGCTGCGTCTGACCCGTTATCGTTACAATAATGTACCGGCAGACATCAACGGCAAATATCTGTATATTAAGGATGGAGATACCGTATGGAATCCCGGCTGGCAGCCTACGAAGACCGAGCTGGATTCTTACGAGTGCCGTCACGGTATCGGTTACAGCCGTTTCACCTCTTCCAAGAACGGTGTTAAGGCTTCCGTGCTCTCCTTCGTTCCTCTGAATGATAACTGTGAGATCTCTCAGCTGACTCTGACCAACGGAAGCTCCGAGGACAAGAAGCTGTCCGTATTCTCTTATGTAGAATGGTGTCTGTGGAATGCCGATGATGATATGAAGAACTTCCAGCGTAACTTAAGCACCGGCGAAGTGGAGGTACAGGATTCGACTATTTACCACAAGACCGAGTACCGCGAACGCCGTAATCATTACGCAATCTATTCTGTAAATACGAAGATTGATGGTTTCGATACCAGCAGAGATGCTTTTCTTGGTGCGTACAGAGGTGCGGATTCTCCCGAAGCGGTTGAGAACGGCAAGTGCACAAACTCCATGGCAAGCGGCTGGTCTCCCATTGCTTCTCATCAGATCAATGTGGATCTGGCAGCCGGCGAGACCAAGACTTTCATCTTCGTACTGGGCTATATCGAGAATCCCGAAGACGAGAAGTGGGAGTCCTACGGTGTGATCAACAAGACCCGCGCGAAGGAAATGCTGGCAAAATACCAGACCGACGCCCAGGTAGAAGAAGCTTTCGCAGCGCTGCAGGCTTACTGGAAACAGTTACTTGCCCGTTACACGGTAGATTCTGCTGACGAAAAAGTAAACCGTATGGTCAACACCTGGAACCAGTATCAGTGCATGGTAACCTTCAACATGTCCCGTTCCGCTTCTTATTATGAGTCCGGAATCGGTCGTGGCATGGGCTTCCGTGATTCCTGCCAGGATCTGCTCGGCTTCGTACATCTGATCCCGGATCGTGCAAGAGAGCGTATCATCGATATCGCTTCCACCCAGTTCCAGGACGGCAGCGCTTACCATCAGTACCAGCCTCTGACCAAGAAGGGCAACTCCGATATTGGCAGCGGCTTCAACGATGATCCTCTGTGGCTCATTGCAGGTACCAGTGCTTACGTAAGAGAGACCGGTGATACCTCCATCCTGACCCAGATGGTTCCTTTCGACAACGATATGAGCGTAGCTGCTCCTCTGATGGATCACTTAAAACGCTCCTTAGACTATATCATCAACCACAAAGGTCCTCACAATCTGCCTCTGATTGGCCGCGCCGACTGGAATGACTGTCTGAACCTGAACTGCTTCTCCGCTCATCCCGGAGAATCCTTCCAAACCTTCGGTCCGAGTGAAGGACCCGTGGCAGAATCCGTATTCATTGCCGGTATGTTCGTAAAATACGGCGAAGAATATGCCCAGCTGTGTGAGCTGATGGGTGATGCTGATGAAGCTGCCCGCGCACGCAAGGAAGTACAGGCAATGTACGATGCGATCCTGAAGGATGGCTGGGACGGCGACTGGTTCGTTCGTGCTTACGATGCTTACAGCCACAAGGTAGGTTCCAAGGAATGTCGCGAAGGTCAGATCTACATCGAGCCTCAGGGCTTCTGTGTACTCGCCGGTGTCGGTGTAAAGGAAGGGCTTGCCGAGAAGGCACTGAATTCCGTAAAAGAAAGACTGGATACCAAGTATGGTGTCATGATCTTACAACCTGCATACACGGAGTATCACCTCGAACTTGGTGAAGTATCCTCTTATCCCCCCGGATACAAGGAGAATGCCGGTATCTTCTGCCACAACAATCCCTGGGTATCCATCGCAGAAACTGTTCTGGGCAGAGGTGACAGAGCCTTCGAAATCTACCGTAAGACCTGTCCCGCATACATTGAGGATATCAGCGAGATCCATCGTACCGAGCCTTATGTATACTCCCAGATGGTAGCCGGTAAGGATGCAAAATTCCACGGCGAAGCGAAAAACAGCTGGCTGACCGGTACCGCGGCATGGACTTTCGTAAATATCTCCCAGTACATCCTGGGTGTATATCCTACCCATCAGGGATTATCCGTAGATCCTTGTATTCCTAAGGGCTTCGGCGATTTCTCCATCACCCGTAAGTTCCGTGAGGGCACCTATCACATTCAGGTGAAGAATCCTCAGAACGTGGAGAAGGGTGTGGTATCCATGACCGTAGATGGCAAGGCTGTTGACGGACACATCATCCCTTACGAAAAGGGCAAGGAAGAGTACAACGTAGTTATTACGATGGGCTAATTCCTTTCAAAACGATTTCTATCCTCCTTAAAACCCCGGCAGTTATGATAACTGTCGGGGTTTTGTATTGGAAATTCCGGTAAACAGCATTCCGATAATGCGTGGCAGGTGAATCTTCTGGCAGATTGCTGCCATAAGAAGTCCCAGCAAAAAAATCAGTCCCAGTGATGTAAGCATAAAAATTTCCTCCATTTTCTCGCAGCAGGACGTTTTGGAGTGTTTTATCGGATATTTTGTTTAAAAATATCTGCTGCCAGAGCATCCCCGAAATCACTTGCCGGGATTTCAAAATCTATAATCCCCACTGCATACGGCTGCAGTACATACTGCCCGGATTCAAAGACAAATCCATCTTCCGTAATGCTGAAGGTCGGGCTTGCCGGTCCATTGCCGGTGCCTGCAATGTCCGCTCCATAGATTTCCTGATAGATAGTATCCATATTTTCCGTACCATCTAACACTACCAGTTTAATACTCTTCTCATAATCAGGGAAGAAGCAGTCATCCGTCGCCTGCATCTCGGCAGCTTTTTTCGTCACCAGTTCCAGTGCTTTGTCACGGAAGCTGTTTCCGAGACTGTCAAAGGTAATTTTTTCTCCTGTCTGCGTATAATAGTTTCTGTAATCCTGTATGTACCAGCCATGCGCTCCCTGATTATATCCCTCATTGCCCCATACCACGCTGATCACCTTGTCATCTGCACGGATCACCTGAAATGAAAGCTCTTCATAGCTTGTCACTCCCGACATCTCGCCCTCATAAACTGTACCGAAATCACTATTGTTGATACTATCCAAAAAAGTTTCCACATACGCGTTCAAATCCTTTTGGATCTTGTCCTGCGCTTCTTCATTACCTTCTATCGTGATCGTCGGCACCTGATAGGTATAGGTGTATTCTCTTTCCGCATTTTCCGGATCACTGCTGCCTTCAAAATCCTCTGTGGTAATCTCCACTTTGCCGGTTGCAGCAGTCTCGGTCTGCGTCTCCTGTTGCGATGCAGTCTCCGCCTCTGCATTTTCCTGCACGCTTTCCTCCACGTTCTCAATTGGGGTGCCGGTCACCTCCGGGATCACCGGAGATTCCAGACTTCCGCATGCAGTGCATGTAAACAATAGTCCTGTAAGTAATGCTGCTAATAATTTCTTTTTCATTTTATTTACCTCCCAATATCAATATATATCGTCTCTGCATCATAACTGCATCATATTCGAACAGTGGAATTTAGTCTGACACACTACATTCCAGTGGCTTGTTTGTTATACAGAAAAACAGAGAATTTCGCCATGAATTACTATGATTATAACAGAAATCCATTATTTTTTCTCTAAAATCATTCGATTTCAGGCAGCTTTTAAAGACACGGTGGAATTTACCTGTGCACTGGAATTTAAAATTTCAAGTCAGCGCAAAAATAAAAACGAATGGTCCTCCCAAACCATTCGTTTTTATTTTCGTTTTCAATTTCCCGTCTTATACTTTTTCTCTTTTTATTGTGCCCGCATCTTAGTTCAGATTCAATCTCTGACCCACCTTGATCACATTCCGGTTCGTGATCTGTGCGTTTCTGCGAAGCAGCTCTGCCAGGGTCATATGATTCCTCTGTGCGATCTTGGAAAGCGTATCTCCCGGCTTAATGGTGTAATCACCTTCTGCAAACCATACGCTTTCGGACGGTCTGCGCTCCGTTACTGTTACCAGATAATTACCACCGCGTTTTAACGCGAACATAGACTGTCCATTAGAAGTTACGGTAAAGGATCCGCAGTACTCCAGGCGACCCTTTTCTGCATTGTAGCGGTACATGTTTGCAGTCTTGCCTGCATTTTCCTTGCCCACATTTACATGAATATTCACATTCACGCCAAAGCTGCCGGTGTCCTTAATCGCCAGTTGTCTTGTAGGTGCGGATGTCTTAGCAGCTACAACATTTGCAGGAATATTATTGCTCGCCTGATCCACTGTCAGGTCAATGTTCTGAATCTTAGACAGATCTTTATTTTTCAGATCCTGACCACTGATACTCATCGCTATACCATTTCCACTATGGAATGCAACCGTTACGTTGGTACCCTTAATGGTATTTAGTACCTTCTGCGGAACCTGTACCTCACTGGTACATACCATGTTCATGTTAACCGTTGCAATCGCAGGGTTCTGTGCAATTTCTGTAACCTTATCCTGTACAGAACTGCTTACTTCATTCCAGTTCACAGTCTCCGGAGCGGAAGAAGTGGCTACACTGTCAGAGCCATTATCATTGCTATTATTGTTATTATTATTATTTTCAGGCTTACTGTCATCCTGCTTCGGTTCATCGGGTATTACAGTAATGTCCCCGGAGGTTCTTCCGGACATTCTTGCACCTACACCTTCCGGTACCTCATCGGTCAATTCAAGGAAGCCATTCATATTGATGGTACCGTCTGCATTTCTGGTAATACCACCATCCTTCAGCGCAGATGCTGTATCCAGACTCTTGAACCAGGAAGCAGCTGCCTCCTTACCATTATTATTGACAGTCTTACTGCCATCAAAATAGTAATTCGTAACACCTTTGACATCTGCAGCATTCTGTGTTCCCAACAGTTTAAACTGTTCAGCCACCTTGTTGGACACCTTGTAGGATAAAATACCGTCTGCTGCAAATGCTGTATTTACAGCGGTGTTGGTGTAAAATGCTACATTGTAACTTTCATTATCGAATGTTGTGCTACTGTATACCTTAATATCAGGACAGCTGTTAGAGTCAATACCCTTTGCCTTATTGGCAAAAGCAACAGAATTCTTCAGTACATGAGCTCCCGGCATGCTGTCGCCACCCATTTTGAAACCATTACCATTGCCGGCATTGATCTCTCTGCCATTCTCATCTAAAATATAGCCATTTTTGAATGCCACACAGTTCTGAATCGTTACCACTCCAATGGAACCACTCTGCACTTTAGCGAACAGATCCCATCCATCATCGGCATTGTATGCTGCGATACATCCGTCGAATACGTTGCCCTGACCTACAGTCAGTTTTGCAGCGAATCCATCCGCATCCTCATAACCCTTATCTGCATTCAGATAGGAACTACAGTTCAAAATTGTGTTATGAGCTGGCCACTGATTAAATTGATCAGTGCCAAGATAACGGCTGATCTGTATACCTGTGTTACCATTTTTATATGCTTTGATCCGATCCAGTATATTATGGTTACCGGATACCTGAATACCCTTCTGGGCATCTGCCGATCTGGTCACATCGAATCCCTGGAAATACCAGTAATCGCCTGCCAGTATCATACCTGCGCATTTTCCGCCAAAGTCAAATACAGGTCTTGAGCCCGCCTCAGGATCAGCGATCATATAGATCATCGCATCTGCAGTACCATTGATTCCACGTTCTACTTTTACAGTACTGGACAGATTGTAAGTTCCTTCCTTGATCAGGATCTTCTGCCCGGGTGCAGCAATCTTCACTGCTGTGTAGATGTCCATAGGAGCATCCTTGGTACCTGCTGCATTCGATTTACCATTCGGACTCACATAAATATTGTTGTTCTCTACCGTCTTATACTCTACAGTGTGGTTAATAGTCACCGGATCATAGGAAGTCATTAACTTAAATTCGCCGGGTTTGTATTCCTTATCCGGGATAAAGTTGATCGTAAATGCGTTTTTTCCATTGTTCAACTTCAGAGCTACCGTTTCCTTGGTCAATGCTTTGAATTCCTTGTTCAGGACTTCTTTTCCGTTCTCATCCTTCACGACCAGAGTACCGTCAGCATTGCCATAGTATACCAGATTATAATCCGCAGAATTGGAGAACGCAGGAGATTCTATCGTATTGATCGGATATACATATTGAATCTCTCTTTCCTCTGCTTTTTCATCATCCGCAGGGGTAATCGTCTTCAGATCAATATTGCTTACAGTAATTCTCGCATTTCTGGAAGCGAAGAATCCAACATAAATATTATCTTTATCAATCTGGGTCAAAGAAGTTCTCTCCAGATCATAGTAACGTACTTCTTTGATTACTTTGTTATCCTTATCTAAATATCTCAGATAGTAACCTGTGTTGTTTCTCTGAATCTGCAGGCGGAAGTCAGTCAACGGATTCTCCAGGTTTCCGGTAGGCTCTGCCTTTTTATTCCAGTTACCCACAAGATTATAAGTGCCAGGGCCCTTAGTTGCCGCACCGGTCTCCAGTGTTGTGGTCTCACTTACATAACCCGCAGGCATCGTAATGGTTCCATTTTTAATTGCAGCAACATCATCTGCTGTTACACCAAGTCTGGAAATCGCACCCAGACCAAGCTTCATAGATATCTTGTTGGCAGAGCTGTCAGTAGTTACGTCCTCGCCATCCCAGTAATACTCAACCTTGGTAGCAATCGCCTGATAAGTATTGTTCCAGAACGCAGTTCCATCACCATTCGAGCCAACTGCATCCGCAGCCATCATACCGAAGCCTTCCTGTCCATTGGAAAGCGTCCAACTGTCTACATGAATATCTGCTGTCAAAGTAAAGTTCTCAGTCTCAGGATCAATTGTCGTATAATAGAAAGTTAGTCCATCCGTAGATCCGGGTACAATCTTACCTTTGCCACCTTCACTGTATACCGTTACCTTACCGTCATTTGCATTTCCGATAACACCATTATTCTTAGAATCCGTACTGGAACCGTATGTGGATTTGCTCCATACTCGCTGTGCCTCAGCCGTTACTGTAACAGTTGCTGTTCCTGGGTTCGTTTTATTTTCACCACGTACAGCTACTACGCTGATCGTATATGTCTTTCCTACAATCAGTCCAGTTAAAAGAGCTGTGGTTTCATCAGCTTTTGCCGTCACTGAGACTTCTTTTTCTCCTTCTGTAGCAGCGGTTACAATATATCCAGTTGCTTCCTTAACCGCTCCCCAGATTACTTCTACGCTGTTGTTGCCCTTGCTGGTCGCACTGCTTATTACAGGAGTTGCTAAAACCAATGCAAAATCAACATCCAATGTATTCTCAGCCGCCTTATTCTCTTCTCCATCACGAGTAGCAACTACGCTGAATACATACTTACCAGAATTCTCCGGTGTAAATGCAACCGTAAAGTCCTTACCATCTTTTGCAACACTCTGTGTCTTAACTACAGTTCCGGCTTCATCTTTCATCGTTATCACAAGTGTATCTGCACCATCATAACCGACAAGACCGGTAACTTTTACTTCAATATCATTTTTGTCAGTAATCTGCTTCGCACTGACCAGTGTCGGCGCTTCTACAGTAGACCAGTCTGCTCTGGCAGGTCTGCTGCCACCTGTTGTGTCAGATACCTTAGCAGAAAGAATTCTAACGCCTCTTCCTGTATTATTCCCATCCTTCGGAGAACATATCTGATACGTTCCTGCTTCCAGCTTGCTATATTTAACTTCTTTTACAGGATTTGTTCCATATACCGTAATAATTCCGGTTGTCTCTCCGTCAGGAATCACTTTTGTTCCATCGCTCTTCAACAAAGCAAAATCCGAAGTATTACTAGAACCGGTACTTGTTATGTTAATCGTTACGCTTGCCTGTCTCTGTACCGCAAAACTCATACATCCGGTTTCTGTTTTTCCCACTTCCGCTGAAAACGTGCTACTATTTCCTCTAGTTACTGTTCCGCTAAAAGTAAAGTAATTATCTGTTCCATACTTTCCTTCCGGTACAGCCGCCTTTTTCTCCAGCTTAGAAACTATTGCATCTGTTGCTGCATCAAATTCGTATTCCTTTGTAACGCTTACCGGTACATCCACTACTTTTGCAGAAAGAATTCTAACACCTCTTCCTGTATTATTCCCATCCTTCGGAGAGCACATCTGGTACGTTCCTGCTTCCAGCTTGCTATATTTAACTTCTTTTACAGGATCCGTTCCATATACAGTGATAATTCCGGTTGTCTCACCGTCGGGGATCACCTTTGTTCCATCACTCTTCAACAAAGCAAAATCCGAAGTATTACTAGAACCGGTACTTGTTATGCTAATCGTTACGCTTGCGGTTCCCTGCACAGTAAAGCTCAGGGTTCCGTTTTCGGCTTTTCCTAATTCTGCTGAGTATGTGTTGCTATTTCCTCTGGTTGCGGTTCCGCTAAGTGTAAAGTAATTATCTGTGCCATACTTTCCTTCCGGTATAGCTGCCTTTTTCTCCAACTTAGAAATTATCGCATCTATTGCTGCCTCAAACACATATATTCCATCTGCGTTTTGTACCACAGGCGCAGAAGCTTCACCCGTCTCTTCTGTTTCTAAGACTTCTGTCTCTTCCGCTTCCGGCATTACAACATCACCGCCGGATACCGTCTCTTCTCCCTGCTCTTCTACGATTGTTTCCACAGGTTCCGTTTCCTGCACCTGCTCCACAGCTGTTGCTGTTTCCTCTGCCTGCACAGAGATGGGACTGATTCCCATTCCCGACAGCACCATAGTTCCTGCCAGCAGCAGTGCTATCAGTCGTTTTCTTTCCTTTCTGCCTTTACTACCAAACATTTTCCATACCTCCGTTCACTCCGGTTATAAGCGTATACAATGTAAACGCTTACAGCGCTATGTACTATATACTAGCACTGTCTGGTCACAATATCAAATCCATTTTGTGCAGATTGATTATTTTTGGAAGTATTTCATAGATTATTTGAGCAATTTTTAGTTATTATTTTTTCTCAGGTTACTGATTTTCGCAAAAATGCACAGTTTTTATATTTTGTTCCTATTTTTATAAAGTAAACGCTTTCAATATAAAAAATTTGAATATAGATCAATAAAATAGGTTGTCTTTTCAGACAACCCATAACCATCTCTCTATTTTATTCCACGCCCCGCAACACAACTTTCCCCACATATTTTCGGACGAATTCCGCCATCTGTTCCAGTTCCTCCCGCGAGAAAGCACCGAACAGTTCCGCATCGCCCGGCTTATCAGCATTGCTTTCTGCTGTCTGTGTCATCCGGTACAGGCATTTATCATTCTCCTGATAACTCTGCAAGTAGTATGCAGGACACCCTTCGATCCATCTGCCGATCTCCTTAAATTCTCCCACGGTATGAATCCCCTTTACCACAGTAGTTCGGAATTCATAGGGAATTCCGCTGCTTTTCAGGATACCGATACTCTCCTCAATGCGAGAGATATCCATATGTGGCAGTCCCGCCGCCCGGGCATAATTATCCCTGGAAGCCTTAATATCCATCGCCACATAATCGATCAGGTGCTCCTGTAACAATTCCCACAATACTCCTGGCATATACCCGTTGGTATCCAGCTTAATGGGATACTCCAGCTCCTTGATCTTTTGCAGGAACTTGCGAAGATCCCGCTGCAGAGTCGGATCTCCGCCGGTGATACAGACACCCTGGAGGATCCCCTGCCTTTTTTTCAGATAAGCAAGCACTTCCTCCTCCGGAACAGACGGCTGGCATCCAGGATCCAGTACCAGTTCCCCATTGTGGCAAAACGGACAGCGAAAATTGCAGCCTCCTGTAAAAACAGTGGCTGCAATATGTTCCGGATAATCTAATAAAGTTGTCTTGTTAAAACCATGTATTTCCATACAGCATTCCCTTCGTCCCCATAGGGACTGTATGACTCTTTCTTACGTCCTCGATATCGTAGAATCCCGGATCACCAGTTCTCCGTCGAATACACAGTGCTGGTGTTTCGCTTTTTTCCCGATAATGTCAAACAGAATCCGGGCGGTCTCTCTCGCCATGCTGTCTACCGGCTGTTTTAAAGTCGTCAATGACGGGATAACATATTTCCCGATTTCCACACCATCAAAGCCTGTCAGGGAAATATCTTCCGGTACCCTGTATCCGGCATCAGACAATGCTTTTCCAGCACCGATTGCCAGCATATCGGAGATTGCGAAGATCGCCGTGCACGGAATCTGCTTCTCCAGGAATTCCTTCGTCACCATGTAGCCATTCTCCAGGGAGTAATCCTCAAGGTCACTCCTCATGGGCAGGATCAGTTCTTCCCTTACTTCTATTCCGTTATCCTTCAACGCCTTTTTATAGCCTTCCAAACGCAACTTACCGATGGAAGCATCCGTTTTGCGGGCACAGACGATCGCAATATCCTTATGCCCATTCTTACACAGATAGTCCACCATCTTGTAACTTTCTTTGGTATCATCCACGGTCACGGAAGAATAGGTATTACGACTGAATCCCTTTGGCAGCATTCCGGTAGTGCTCAAGATAAACGGTACATGAAGCTGTGCCAGTTTTTCCTCGCTGTGAACCAGATAACCACCGAGAAAAATAATGCCCCGAAGCCTTTTTTCCTTTACAAGCTTCAGCGCCACCTCCACTTCATCATCGTCATAATCGACATGCTGCAAAACCATGGAGTAGGACTTTTCCTTGATCTCTTCTTCCAATACCTTGATCATCTGGCTGAAGAAAGAGTTATTAATACCTTTGACCAGTACTGCAATTGCCTTGGCATCCTGACGCTTCAGGTTTCTGGCACTGTTGTTGGGTACGTAGTTATTCTCTTTGATCACCCGCATGATCGTTTCCTTGGTCTCAGGATTGATGTCCGGGTGGTTATTTATGGCACGGGATACCGTGCTGACGCCGACACCGCAGATTCTGGCAATGTCTCTGATCGTGATTTCCTCCATGGAATGCAAACCTTTCTAAGCCTACAGACTTATCTGCCGTACAGCTTTGTCATGCTGCGGATCCGCCCTGCAAGCTCCTTTGTAAAATCTCCGTTCCCCATTCTCCACATCCAGTTGGTGCCAAGTGTGGAAGGAATGTTGATGCGGGCCTCCGATCCCAAACCGAGATAATCCTGCATGGGAATGATCGCCATATCCGCTACGCTGGACATTGCGGCACGCACGAATTCCCAGGGAATCTGCTCTCTGGGAATCGGCTCTCCGTCCGCATTTTTCAGACGCAGATAGTCGTCACAGAGCTTTTTGTCAGCTCCCTTCAAGGTGTCATACCACCCCATCACAGTATCATTATCATGAGTTCCTGTATATACTACGCAATTATGTGTATAATTATGCGGCAAATAATCACTTTCCTCACGGGAATCAAAAGCAAACTGCAAAATTTTCATACCTGGATAACCGGATTTCTTCACTAATTCTATCACAGATGGTGTTAAAAAGCCAAGGTCTTCTGCAATAACTTCTTTTTCTCCCAATTTTTCCTTCATGGCACGGAAAATATCGTATCCCGGACCCTGTTCCCAGTGACCGTGCTCCGCAGTGGGTTCCCCATAGGGAATCGCATAATAAGCATCGAATCCACGGAAATGATCGATACGTACCACATCATAGCGCTCAAAGCAGGCTGCCAGCCGCTGCATCCACCAGGCATAACCGGTCTCTTTGTGATGTTCCCAGTTATACAGAGGATTGCCCCACAGCTGTCCGGTGGCAGAAAATGCATCGGGAGGGCATCCCGCTACTGCTACCGGCTCACAATCCTCGTCAAACTGGAACAGCTCCGGGTTCGCCCAGGCATCTGAGCTGTCAAATGCCACATAAATGGGAATATCCCCGATAATCTTGATGCCGTTATCGTTGGCATAGGTCTTTAGTTTCTCCCACTGTACCTGGAACAGATACTGCTGGAACTGGTAAAAAGCGATCTCTCTCGCATATTTTCTGCGATATTTGTCCATAGCCGCAGGAGTTCTCAGTTTGATATCATCCTCCCAGGCTGCCCAACAGATACCACGGAAGCCGTCCTTGACTGCCATATATAATGCATAATCCTCCAGCCAGTATGCATTCTTCTGTACAAACTCCTGAAATCTTGCATCTTCTTCAATATGACTATTATCAAACGCTTCTTTTAGCAGGCGGAAGCGACTCTTGTAGATTTTACCGTAGTCCACGGAATGAATGTCGGTACCGAAATCATAAGCATTGCACTGCTCAGCGGTCACATAGCCTCTCGCCACCAGATCCTCAGGATCGATGAAATAAGGATTCCCTGCAAAGGTGGAGAAGGACTGGTAAGGAGAATCTCCATAGCTGGTCGGACCTAACGGCAGAATCTGCCAGTATGCCTGACCGGCTTCTTTTAATCTGTCAATAAATTTGTATGCTTCTTTGGAAAAGCAGCCGATTCCGTATTTGGAAGGCAGACTGCTCACCGGCAGCAGGATTCCACTTTTTCTCATAACATAAATCTCCCGTTGTAACTTTTTCGTTTAACCCTTAACTGCTCCGGCTACCACGCCTTCGATGATGTACTTCTGACAGGTCAGATAGAAGACGATGATAGGGATAACAGACAATACCAACAGTGCCATCATGGCACCCAGATCCTTTGCACCGTAAGAGCCTACCAGGTATTGTACTACAACCGGGATGGTTTTGTAATTAGTACTCAGACCGATTACCAGATAGGGCAGCAAATAGTCGTTCCAGATCCACATAGCGTTCAGAATCGCTACTGTGATAGCAGTCGGCTTCAGGATCGGCATTACGACGCCGAAGAAAGTCTGCAGCGGATTACAGCCGTCGATCATGGCTGCCTCTTCGATGTCTAACGGAATAGATTTGATAAATCCGCAGAACATAAATACGGACAGACCAGATCCGAAGCCCAGATACAGAAGCACCATTCCGGGAGGGTTATTTAAGTGAGTCATATTCGCCAGCTTAGACATCGTGAACATAACCATCTGGAAAGGTACGATCATGGAAAATACAAACATATAATACAATACGTTGGTCACACCGGTTTTTACTCTGGTCAGGTAATAAGCGGTCATGGAAGTAAACAGAATGATCGCTGCCACAGAAAATACCGTGATAAAAGCAGACCATCCGAAGGCTGTGAAGAAACCTGTTTTTTCAATACCGTTCACATAGTTGGTAAGCCCTGCAAAAGTCTCTGCGGTAGGCAGTGCGAAAGGATTGTTACTGATGAACAGTTTTCCCTTAAAGGAGTTGATCAGCACGAAGAAAATAGGGGTCAAAAATGCAACTACCAGCACACACAGGATACAAAAAATGATTACATTGGAAGTTTTTTTCTTAGTCATTATTGCTCTACCTCCTTACGTCTGGTAAGTACCAGCTGTCCCAGGGCAATGACTGCCACTACAATGAAGAACAGTACTGCTTTGGCCTGACCAACACCTTCAAATCCGCTTCTGCCATAGAAGGTATTGTAGATATCCAGAGCCAGCATAGCTGTCTTTTTGCTGGGTGCTCCAGCCGTCAATGCAAGGTTCTGGTCGAACAGCTTAAAGCTGTTGGACACGGTGAGGAACAAACATATGGTAATAGATGGCATAACCATCGGAATTTTCACTTTGAATAATGTCTGTAACGAAGTAGCTCCATCGATCTCTGCTGCTTCGATCAGATCCGTAGGTACATTCTGCAGTCCGGCTACATAAATGATCATCATATAACCGATCATCTGCCAGTTCATCAGAATGATCAGACCCCAGAATCCATAGGTCGGATTCGCCACCAGTGTTGTCTCGTATTTTAACAATACTGCGTTGATCATCTGCTGCCAGATATATCCCAAAATGATACCGCCGATCAGGTTCGGCATGAAAAATACTGTACGGAACAGGTTGGTTCCTTTGATCTTTCTCGTCAATGCCAGTGCCAGAATGAAGGCAAACACATTAATGGTGACAATGGACACTACGGAGAATTTTAGAGTAAATCCAAATGCGTTGACAAAATCTTTGTCCGCAAAAATTTTAATGTAATTATCTAAGCCTACAAATTGCGCGTTTGTAATTGTCTTAAATTTGCAAAAGGACAGATATACGCCCATGACAAACGGTATGATAAAAGCAAAGGAAAACGCGATCAGGGTAGGCAGTACAAAAATGGGAAAATATCTTTTTAATGTCTTTTGCATAAGCCTGTCTCCTTTTTTACAAACACAGGGGCCGTGGTACCACCACCGCCCCCTGTGTCTGAAGTTATATAAGATGGATTAAGTTATTGTCTTTTTGTCGATGGAGCTTAGTTAGCTGCGGTTGCGGCCTTTTCAGCTGCCCATCTTTCAACTACGGTTGTCTTTACAGTATCCCAGTCGATGGAACCGGAAGCATACTCCAGAAGAGCTGCGCCGAAGTCATCCTTGAACTGCTGGCTAGGGAAGGAAGTGAAGTTCCATGATACAGATGTCTTGGAGGTATCTGCCATGTAACGAAGAACTTCCTGTGCCAGAGGATCGGTGGGCTTTTCGTCATCGCTAAAGGTATTGAAAGGAGCGATGAATCCAAGGTCGTTGGTTACTGCTGCCTTACCGGTCTCAGAAGAGAACAGCCATTCAACGAATGCGATAGATGCTGCCTGATCCTCAGCAGAAGCTTCCTTGTTGATGCAGAAGAAGTTCTCAGTACCGGTGCACAGTCCCTGGTTCTCTTCACCTTCAACTCCTGTATAGATAGGAAGGAACTTAACATCCTCAGCCTTAACGGTGTTACCTTCTACGCCATTGATCTGGCTCCAACCCCAGTTACCGTTCTGTACCATTGCTGCCTGACCCAGAGCGAACTCAGCCATGGAGTCGTCTACAGACTTGCTTCCCAGCAGGCCGGGTGCTGTGCAGGAGTTGTTGATGTACAGATCGAAAATGTTCTTGAAGTTATCGGAGTAAGTGAACTCCAGGTTATCGGTATCGGTGATACCCTTGTCCTTGAACTCGTAGTATACAGGGATGTTAGCCAGATGAGTCTGCCATCTCCAGTCTTCACCGGGGGTCAGGGATGTGGAAGCGAATACGCCTTCAATGCCCAGCTCATCTTTCTTAGCCTGCATATCTTCTACAACCTCTTTTAACTTAGCGAAGTTGTTGATCTCATCCATGCTTGCTGCCTTAGCGCCATCCAGTGCGAAGTACTTCTGCATGATAGCGTCGTTATAAATGATACCATAACCCTCTACTACGTAAGGGATTCCGTATACACCACCGTCTTCGCCGGTGATTGCCAGGCTCTTATCCATTAACCAGCTGTACAGGTCTGTATCCTTTAAGTCTGCACAGTAGTCTTTCCAGTTCTGATAACCGATAGGTCCGTTGATCTGGAACAGGGTAGGTGCTTCCTTGTTAGCGATCTCAGACATCAGGGTCTGCTCATAAGTACCACTTGCTGCGGTTACAACCTTTACAGGAACACCGGTCTCCTCGGTATATTCCTTAGCCAGCTTCTGCCATACTTCGTCAACTTCAGGTTTGAAGTTCAGGTAGTATACAGATCCGTCTGCAGCTGCTGTCGTTTCAACAGCCTCGGTGGTTGCTGCATCTGTCTTGCTGTCGGTAGCAGGGGTGGTAGCTGCTGCATCACCGGAGTTTCCACAACCGGTCAGCATAGAGGCTGCCATTACTGCACAAAGTAATACGCTTGCCAATTTCTTCTTCATAATCTTACCTCTCCTTTATGTTTGTACGGGTGACTTCATAATTTTTGTATGTCCCCGTTACTGTTTCGGAATCGGTATCGGTATTGTTCCCGGTAACGTTTCCGTTGCTGTAATTAGAAGATAGCACATTCACGAATCGGTTGCAAGAGATTTCCTGAAATTTATCGGAAGTTTGTATATTGTCGTCAAATCTGCGATATTGTTTTTGTGCATTTTCACCACGGAATGAAGTGTGCAAAATGCTTATGGATAATTTTAATTGTTCTGTGACTTGAGAGTTAGTGAAGAAGCCACGAACGCCCGCGGCGAACGGAACATCACGCCTTGATGTCGCGTCTCCGGGTGTGAATTTTCTATTGAAAAGTGATACAGCGGTTCTCATCATGACGGGGCCGCCTACAGACGCCATCCATGGCGTCAATCGGCTGATGCGGACATCGTGTCCGCTTTCCCCCTGTCTATCAGCACTTTTC
>UMHF01045973.1_pt1 | contig 50568 bp, 38 predicted proteins | sample 1965431 | NCBI WGS metagenome assembly UMHF01 (sample SAMEA4836088, study PRJEB28245) | human gut metagenome | biome: gut microbiome; material: fecal sample | place: Denmark | collected 2008
AAAGACATGCTGAAATTCTCTCCGTTTTTTGTACAAAAAATATCGTGTTTTGTACAAATTCCTAAAAGTTTTTGTACAAAAACATGAGACAGCAACGGGAAAAACCAAAGGAAATACGAAAGAAAATTTCTCGATGCACACGTAAATATAATAAGGATCGGAACAGGAAACGGACAAAATTCTATGTAGAAAAGAAAGATGCAGGCATAAACGAAATGAAGATACGAAGAAAAACTACCGAACATGCTCACAGAACAGATAGGCGAACAAACAGGTCTTTAAACCCACCACCCCCACTATGCAAAAAATGTATAGATGATAAAGTCGAAACAAATCAGGATGCAGTAGCGAATTCCAAACTATCCCAGCAGATACATTCTGAAAAAGCGACGAAAAGTGTGCATCCTAAAAATTCCTTCCTGAACTTCAAATCCTTCTCCAACAAGAAAAGCAAAAGCTCCTCTCTACCGGAATCAATCAGAAAATCCGAGCAAAGAAGCAAAAACAGGCACACTTCAACAGGACCGTGAAGGGCTGGTTCCACCATTTCAGGCACTTTTTAAAGAAAAAACATCTGTTTTTGCCCTTCACGCCCTTCACCAATAATACCATCACTGCTCTTATCCGAGATAACAGCTCCTCTGACGACCATTAATATTTTCCTATCGACATGATAAATTCCAGACATTCATTTGCTATAATAGATGCCTCAACACCATTCATGTGAAGGGCGTGAAGGGCAAAGCGGCCAATTTATTTATTAAAGTGTCTAAAAATCATACACCATGTGTCAAATTATTAGACACCTCCAGCTAAGTATTATTTTATATACAATCTGATTATCAACACATTGCAACAATGGCACGCACTTTGCTATATTATAACCGAACAAACCATTAATAAACAGATGAAAGGACTCAAAACATATTTTACTTTTCTCAATAAGAACAAGATGTTCACACTTGTGAATATTGGAGGACTAAGCATTTCACTAATGTTCGTGTTGTTAATAGCCAACATGGTGAGCCGACAACTGAGTATCGACAAAGAGCAACCCGATGCTTCTCGTATTTATGCATTTGGCAATGAACAATACATCGGCTCACATTATCTGGTAGGAGAAATACTAAGCACCCAATATCCGGAAATAGAAGACTGGTGTGCCGTTAGCAATTTGGCATATACCGGTACCTACGTCTTACAAGAAACCAGAAAAGTAGAATTAAAGATTTTGGCATCCCGCAACAATTTCTTTCAGTTCTTTTATTTCAAATTACTATCAGGACGTCCCGACCAGGTTTTAACAGACAAAAACAGCATTGTTCTAACCGAAAACGGGGCGAGAAAACTTTTTGGCAATGAACCAGCTATCGGAAAGGCTCTCCGACTATCCGCCAACAGCCAAGAAACATATACCGTAACAGGTATTATGAAAAACATCGGCAACTCACTATTCCCCAGTGATATAGAAGCCATCGTCCCATACGATTTCATCGACTATATCGACAAAAGCAGCAGTATGCATGAACGCAACATGAACAATGCCGGAGGTGCAACTGTCTTTGCCCGCTTCCACGAAGGGACTAATCCCAATGATAAAGCTACACAAATGCTCGATTATTTGAAGAAGTATTACTGGATATATGCGCTTGGCTATATGAAGGAAGTAAAATGGATATCCATGCACGATTTTCATTTCAGTGAAATTCCCTCGAATGGTACCTTCCTGCAATACAGTTTTACAAAAGTAGTAATCTTCATCTGCGTAGGAATACTCATTCTGCTGATGGCAGTCTTCAATTATATCAGCATGAGCGTAGCCCAAACCAGTTATCGTGCCAAAGAAATGGCTACCCGAAGACTGCTGGGTTCTTCACGCCCCGATATCTTCTGGCGTATGATTGCAGAATCTTTCCTGCTCACATTAGGCGCTTTTCTCCTCGCCTTTCTACTGGCAAGAGCTGTTGAGCCATTTGCTTCGGACTTGTTACAAGTGAAACTTGACCTGACTGGTGATTTAAATATTCTTACTCTGAGCATTTATCTGGCCGGTATCCTACTGCTCTCTCTCCTTGCAGGCTTTGTTCCGGCAACCCTGCTCTCACGATATAATCCGCTGGATATAGTAAAAGGTAATTTCCGACGCAAGACAAAAGTCGTTTATTTACGCGGATTATACATCATACAAAGCAGCCTTACCCTTGCCATGCTGACTTGTGCAATCTATTTAAGTATCCAACTATATAATATCTTACATGAGCCGCTGGGATACAGTTACGGCAATATCCTCAACTATCCGGCACTGGTCAATAAACAGAAGTTGCAGACATTCCGCGACAAAGCGCGCACACTGCCATTTGTAAACGAGGTATGTTTCACCCAAGGAACGCCCGCCGACCTTCAGGGAGAAAACAATGCCGTACAGATATATAACGGAAAAGGAGAAATACAAAACATACGATGGAGAAGTCTGACAGCCGATTCAACATTCATCCATCTGTTTCATCTGAACCTCATAAACAACCATCTCCCGGTTACGAAAGAAACAACCTATTTCTTTTCCGACAGTGTATTCAATGCTTTGGGGCTCAGCCATGACGCAGATTATCTAAGAAGCAGTCCCCAAACGGGAAGCATGCATTATCCTATAGCAGGAACATTCAAGGATATCAAGTCCGGTTCCATACTGGATACCCAATACCCAACCATGCTATCCATCATGCATCCGGACAGTATCTATCCGTGGAATATTCTGATAGAAGTAGCTGGCAACGAGCTAACCTACTATAAAAAAGAGCTCGACAAGCTATATTCGGAAACAATAGAGGGAATCCCATTCGAATCGGAATGGTATCACAATCAGGTAAAAGCAATATACAAAGACCTGACCAATTTACAGCATACGATAGGAATCTTTACCGGTGCCGCCCTGCTGATTTCTTTGCTCGGGCTAACCGCCATGAGTCTATATTTCATAGCACAACGCAAACGCGATATGGCTATCCGTAAAGTATTTGGATCGAGCAGCAGACAAGAAATGAAGCGACTGATACAATTCGCATTCAGTTCTTTGGTTATCAGTATTATAATTGCACTTCCGCTGGCCTACATCGGCATTATGCAAATCAACCGGATAACCCATTATCAAAGTACCATGCCTTGGTTGAGCGGAATCATCGCCTTTATTACCGTAACTGCCATATCGCTCGGTTCTGTTTATCTGATCAGTCGGAGTGCGACCCGCGAGAACCCTATAAAAAACTTAAAGACAGAATAAACATTACAACATTATGAAAACAATACTACGTAATCTTTTCTATACACTCAAGCGCTTTCGGACAGCTTCCGTACTCAACTTATTAGGACTGTCGACTGCCTTTGCAGCTTTCATACTGATTATGATGAAAGCAAGTTACGAATATAGCTTCGATACTTGTTATCCCAACCCCGACCGCCTGGTCGGACTAAATTTGGGAGAAGAGAAAGATAACTCCATCATGGCTCTTCCACGAGGACCGATTGATTTCCTCATCGAGCAGATACCTGGCATTGAATATGGAACCATCTATGCTCCCTGCTGGCAGAAACAGGCATTCTGCACCAATCCTGAAAGTCCGCAATATTTCTATGAAACCCCGTGGGCCGTATACCCCGATTTCGCAAAAGTTGTCGGATTGCAGTTCGTAGAAGGCAGTGACAAGGACATGAATAAACCTGAAAGTATCATTATTTCGGAAAGCTATGCCCGCAAACTTTTCCCTAAAGGCAACGCCCTGGGCTCCTATCTCTATACGGAAGGCGACAATGGGCTGGTAAAGGGAATAGATAAGTTCAAGATATGTGGTATCTTTAAAGACCTCCCTGAGAATTGCCAGTTTAAAAATGATATGTTCATCCGGATGAGTGATTACCAAAAAGATGACTGGGCAAGCCAGAACTATTTTGCCTTTTTCCGGTTGAAACCGGGAGTTAGCGCAGCCGATATCAATCAGCAAATAGAAGCCAGCGGTGCCAACAAGCGACTGAATATTGTAGACAAAGGAAATCAACGACTCTACGTATTCCCCATCAAGAAACTTTATTACGATATGTCGGCATCCTATTACCTCAAGACAGGGGACCGTAGTACAATGGTATTGATTGTAAGTATCGGATTACTGATTATCATTATCGCCTGCATCAACCTGATCAACTTCAGTACAGCCTTAGCTCCGGTTCGCATACGCAGTATCAATACACAAAAAGTATTGGGCAGCAGCAACTGGGAACTACGCCGTGCCTTATTAACAGAATCTGTCGGTACCGTCCTGATAAGCTGGCTCGTATCACTGGGCATTGTCGAAATGCTCATACGCCTGAAGGTACTTTCTTTTATGGGATTCACCCCTTCACTGATTACCTACTGGCACATCATCGGATATACCGGAATCATTGCACTGGTGACAGGAATCATTGCCGGACTCTATCCGTCATGGTACATGACTTCGTTCTCTCCTGCTCTCGTGCTGAAAGGGAACTATGCGCTAAGCGGAAGAGGCAAACAGCTCCGCATGTCACTTATCGGTTTCCAATACATCATTTCATTTGTGCTGATTGTAACTGCCGGATTCATTTTTCTGCAAAACCGCTATATGCAAAATTATATATCAGGCATTGACAAAGACCAGATACTGGTTGCTTCTCTCCCACAAATGCCTTATCAAAGTTCCGAATACCGCAACTTTACAAATGCCCTAAAAAGTTTTGCAGAAATAGATGATATCGCCTATGCAAAATCAAATCTGGGCGGAGGAAGCGGATATACTCAATATGCTTTCTTATATAAAGGAGAAATGCACGGACATTACTACATCGACGTCACGACAAACTTCTGTAAGGTAATGGGCTTAAAAATTGTATCGGGAGAAGATTTCCTCCCCAGCGACTCCATCTATCACAGTGATCTGAACTTTATTGCCACACAAGACTTACAGCAACAAACCGGCATTCCAGCCGGTGAAATACTGGACTTCTTCGTCTGGGGTGTGAATGCCCGACTAAAAGGCTACGTCAACAACGTACAATTAACCTCGCTCCGTTCTGAAGCACTTCCCTATATATTCTGTCCAAACGGGAAATACGGCAGCAATATTCTGCCTTTTGCCTACATTCGTGTAAAAGCCGGAAGCAATATGGAAACAGCCTTGAAGCACATCCGTCAGACCATTGCCAAATGTTTTATCGGTTATCCCGTCGATATAAAATTCTATGACCAAGTATATAGTCAGCTCTACCAGAAAGAGGCCGATCAGCAACAGTTGATTACCCTGTCCAGTCTGCTTGCCATTCTGATTTCATTGGTAGGAGTCTTTGGACTGGTTATCTTCGAAGCAGAACAGCGCCGCAAAGAAATCGGTATCCGAAAGGTATATGGAGCCTATACCCGTCAGATTCTCTGGATGTTCGGACGATCATATCTTACGCTGTCGGTAGTCAGTTCCGTCATTGCGACACCGATAGCCTGGTATATCGTATCCAAATGGCTGGAACAGTTTACTGAACGGATAGCCATCACGCCGTGGATATTCATTCTGACCTGTATCGTCATCAGCCTCATCACACTGATAACGATTACAGTACAGAATTACCGGACGGCTATCAGCAATCCGACAGACAACTTAAAAGCAGAATAATAAACAAAAGAATAAATATAATAACAATTTAATACTTATCACTATGATTAAGATTGAAAACCTTTGCAAGACATTCCGTACAACGGAAGTAGAAACAATTGCCTTGAACAATGTAAACTTGGAAGTCAATGAAAAAGAATTCGTGGCCATCATGGGACCTTCCGGTTGTGGAAAATCAACCTTACTGAATATCCTCGGCTTATTGGATAATCCGACTTCGGGCAACTATTATCTGGACAACAAAGAGGTCGGACATCTGAAAGAGAAAGACCGTACCAATGTACGTAAAGGTAATATCGGTTTCGTATTTCAGAGTTTTAACCTGATAGACGAACTGAATGTTTTCGAGAATGTCGAGCTTCCGCTTACGTATTTGAATATCCCTGCCGAAGAGCGCAAGAAACGCGTAACCGAAATGCTGTCGCGTATGAATATCAGTCACCGTGCCAAACATTATCCCCAGCAGCTCTCCGGAGGTCAGCAGCAGCGTGTGGCCATCGCCCGTGCCGTAGTTTCCAATCCGAAAATCATCCTCGCCGATGAGCCAACCGGTAACCTGGATTCTAAAAACGGTCTGGAAGTAATGGAACTGCTTACCGAACTGAACAAAGAAGGAACTACCATCGTAATGGTAACCCACAGCCAGCGTGATGCCGGATTTGCCGGACGTGTGATCAATCTGTTCGACGGGCAGATTGTATCCTCTATCAGTGAAATGTAATCTCTCTTAAGTTTTCTTTATATGTAAGGAGGTATGCCGGCAATATAGCTGGATATGCCTTCTTACTTTAACTTCAATCCAAGCGAATGATGAAAAGAGCCCTACAGAATCTTTTCCGGAAAGGAGAAGGTAACCTAACAAAAATTCTCTGTCTGGGTGTGGGAATAGCCATCGGACTGGTAATGCTTGCCGAAGTAATTTTCGAACGGTCGTATGATAACTTTATTCCCCATCTGGAAGACACTTATATCATACAGGAAAATTATAAGCATCAAGGTAATGACTGGAAAAATCACAACACCGTATCGGGAGCTATTGCCCCGGGCATCAAACGATATTGTCCGGAAGTAGAAGCCGCCACTCGTTTTACCATATTGAATGAAGATCTGCTGTTAACAACCGATGACCAACGTACCATAAAAGGTAATGCTTATTTGTGCGACAGCTCTTTTTTCGAGGTCTTTCCACGAAAAATCTTAATGGGAGAAACGCCCCATACCGGACTGGAAAAAGCCAACAATGCTTATATATCAGCCAAACTGCTGAAAGTACTGGGAAATGATATTATAGGCAAACAACTGACTTGGAAAGTCTTCCCGGATTTTCATCTGACGGTAGTAGGAGTCTTTGAGGATTTCCCGGAAAATACTCATCTGCCGAAAATAGATATTGCTGTAGCTTTGCCTACCATTGGCCAAATAATGGGAGACGGAAGAAACAATTGGCTGGGGAACGACCGTTATTCCGGATATATCCGCCTGCGGCCCGGTACAGATCCGCAAACGCTGGAACCTAACATCAAGCACATGCTGTACACCAATGCTCCGATGGAAGAGCTGGAACGTTCGGGCAGCCAGTTTTACCTGAACCTGAAACCTGTAAGCAAGATCTTTCTATCCTCGGAATACAACCGTATCATGAACATCGTATTCCTCGTCTTTGCCTTTATCATGCTGGCTGTAGCAGTCCTGAACTATATCCTGCTGGTTGTTTCATCGGTAGTGAAACGAGCTAAAAGTATTGCTACTTACCGCTGTTACGGAGCAGAAAGCAAGGATATTTATCGCATGATACTGGTAGAGTCAGCATTGCACTGCTTCATCGCTCTGATACTTGCCGTACTCATTGTTTTCGGTCTGCAAGATTTTCTGCAAGAACAAATGGGACATAGTTTGCGAGCTTTATTTTCTCCCACTGCTTTAGTGCTGTGCCTGATGGTCGTTATTGCTGTTGCTATAATTTGCGGAGTAATGCCCAGCTATATATATACACGCATACCTGTCACTTACGCCTATCGTCGATATACAGAGAATAAACGACAATGGAAGCTGGGACTCTTATTCGTACAGTTCATGCTAACTACCTTCTTTGTCTGTCTGCTTACCGTTATCGGACTTCAGTATCAGGCATTGACCAATTATCGCACCGGATTCGAATATAAGAATATACTTTATACTTCCCTATCCGGAACTCAGAACATAGAGCGTGAACGTTGCATACAAGAACTAAAAAGGCTTCCTAATGTAAACGGAGTAACCTGGGGATATCAGGAAATGTTTATGAAATGCAGCGGAAACAATGTATACGATCCACAAAACGATAAGGAATACATGAATATTGCCGATATGTATGATGTAGGTCCCGACTATCATAAAGTATTCAGTATCCCCATTTTGGAAGGAACGGGCTTTACCACCGAACTGGGAGATAGTGTGAGTCAGGAAGTAATGGTGAGCCGTAGCTTCATCGACAAGATGGAAAAACTCGCTGGATGGACAGGTTCTCCTATTGGCAAGCAAGTCTTTATCACAGAGCATCAAGGTCGTCCTTATACTATCTGTGGTGTGTACGAAGAAATTCATCTGGGTTCTCAAGTTGCGGAAGATTTCGACGATCGCCCAACGGTGATGTTCTACAACACGCATCCTAACCATCTTCTTTACATTCGTTTGAAAGAAATGGGGCCGGAGCAAATAAAGGAGGTACAAGACATAGTCAGCCGTACCATGCCCAGTCAGGAAAAACACGTATATAGTCTCGACCTGGAAATGGCTAATCAGTACAACATGCTGTTACACGTAAGAAACAGTATACTATTTGTCGGACTATGTATTCTGGTAATTGCACTTATCGGACTGATAGCCTATATCCGTGATGAAGTAAACCGCCGACGTTCGGAAATAGCTATCCGTATCATTCACGGAGCACAAGTAAAGGATGTGCAATTCCTCTTCTTGAAGGATATTCTGAAAATAGCCATTCCTGCTGTTCTGATTGGAACCGCATTTGCACTATTTGCCAGCAACCGCCTATTGGAATTGTTTGCGTTCAAAATCAACCTCACAGGATATATCTTCGGAGGATGTATCCTGGTAGTACTCATAATCATGTTGATTCTCAGCACTTCTATGATATGGAAAGCAGCACGCAGTAATCCAATCAATAATTTAAGAACAGAATAAAATAATAAGTGTAAGCACTTTTGACTAAGAGGTTTTCCCAACTATCAGGACGGGATAACCTCTTTTTATCAAATAAGCAACCGAAAAGCCACAGCACAAAGACCTCCTTCCTGTCTTTGAAAATCAGGAAAAAATGAAGGAATGAAAACAAGCTGTACATACAACTTCTTTCATATAACAAAAATACAAGGGAATATACTATCGAATCATAAAAGCGGAAAGAGTGGGATTCAAACCCACGGAACGGACAAAGCCGTTCACCGGATTTCGAGTCCGGCCCATTCGGTCACTCTGGCATCTTTCCTTATCCGCCGCGAATATACAATCTTTTCTGTTTCGTTGTCATCGCTAGAGCTGAAATTTTCTCTTAATCTTTACATTTATTTCTCTTACAAAACAGCAGACTAAAATCATTTCACGAATTTAGTCCAACAACTTTCCCTTTTTGAGCGATTTTCGTATCTTTAAATATTCTTCCTTATTTGCTAAAAAACAGGACGATATGCACGTAATTCCTTACGTAATGCTAAAGCTTTGCCATCTGTCATCTGATTTAATAATTCCCAAAATCTCGGACCATGATTCATCTCACGAGTATGTGCCAGCTCATGCAAAATAACATAATCCATTAAGTGTACAGGCAAAAGCATCAGGTAAAACGACAGACTGATATCTTTTTTCGAAGAGCAACTTCCCCAGCGAGAACGAGCTTTCGAAATACTTACTTTATGATAAGGTAGTTCAAACTGACGGGACCAATATTGTACTAACGGAGGAAGATAATCTTGCGCTTTCTTTCTCATTGCACGCATCACTGCATTCTTCACTAAAGCCTGAACCCTGTCAGTCGTAAAATCAGCAGTAACGGGACAAGCTATGACGACCGTTTCGTCCTTTAGCTTTACCGTAAAATTCTTTAAAGGAGAAGCCTCTAATCTCAATCGGAAACATTCTGCTTCAATAGAAAAACTTAAATCAAAAGGTCGAGGCTTTATCTCTGCACATGCATGAAGCAATTTCTCGCGAAAAGGAGCAATAGCATTAAGTAAGGCTGTTATACTCCGATAAGGAGGAGTCGTTACATGTAATCCATTCTCCTTTACCCTCATTGTTATATTACGAGCTGAGCGGCGGACCATAAAATGAATCTGCCCAAAATCTTTATCGGGAATAGTTTGTTTCTTACTTATCATACAGCAAACTTACGGAAAAAACCTCATATATCCTCTATCGTCATACTGCTTTTAGCTTTCTACTGTCGCCTGGTATATATCTTTTCAATAGCTTCTTAACCTTTTCTCTGTAGATTTTTCGTGGCTTTCACATTTCAAGCTCTACATATTCGAGGAACAATTCCTCAATACGTTTCGGTACCACAAAAATTATTCATATAACAACACACACAAAATCAATTATTTAAGAAAAACTTTATCTTTTGGCACGCTACTTGTCTTTACATTTACAGAAACAATTGTCTAACTATAAAAAATAACGATTATGAAAAAGATTTTTGTAGCAATAGCATTAATAGCAGGTTTAGGAACATCCGTTTCATTTGCAGCAACAGCAACAGAAACAGCAAACGCAGTCAGCATCGAACTAAGTGCAACTGATTATACTCCGATTGAAGTCAAAGATTTACCACAGGCTATACAAGAAACTCTGGCGAAAAATCTCAGTGAATATACAGTTAAAAGTGCAGCTTATCAACAAGATGAAGATGGAGTGAAAACTTATCTGGTAACACTTGTTGATGCCGAAGGTTCAGAAGCCAATGTACTTTTTACAGAAAATGGTGAAATCATAGAATAAGGACATCGTCGTTCATTTCATACTATTAGTGGGTACACAAGAAAAGGATTACTGCTCACGCGGTAATCCTTTTTTATTGAGTTAGTAAATTTTAATGTGAGAGAATTGAAACTTCACAGCCTCATCAATGATTTTTCTTAAATAAGCACTAACTATTTATATAAAAGCAAATGAAAATGTCAATTTACTGTTTTTCCAAATCAGGCTGCTCTGAAACTTTCATCGGAGCCTTTACCGAATCAGCCTTATAAGCTACCTGCGGATCGTGTGTGTTATTTTCAAACTGATCGTAAACATACACGATACCACCTTTGGTTCCATCCATGGAATGTTTCACCACTCCGCCCACTGTAAATAAAAGAGCCATTACCGCAGCTGCCTTGAACAAAGGCATAAAACGTGTACGTAAAGTAAGGCGTTTAGCCTTCACTACCGGTCTTTCAATTTCAGCCAGAATACGTGAATCAAAGTCATCACCCAACTTTACTTCCTTTTCAGCTTCCTGATAAGCAAACAAAGGCTTATAACGAAGCAAATGTGCCGGAACTTCTTTCTGATGGAAGAAAGAACGAAGAATCTGCTCTTCTTCTATGGAAGTTTCGCAATTCCAGTACTTCTCTAAAAGTTGTTCAATGTACTTATAGTCCATAGTTGTCTATCTCGCTATATTTTAATTTAATCCGCTGCCTTGCTCTAAACAAATTTACCTTTACCTGTTCTTCTGTTAATTGCAAGACATCAGCAATTTCCTTATAACTTTTCCCTTCTACATCCCGAAGTTGTACGATAGTCCGTTGTTTCTCTGGAAGCTCGTTTATCAAACGATGTACCAGCTTGATTTGCTCGTCCTGTTCATATTTTCTATCGGGCGTCAATGCATCAGGCATTTCCTGCGTTTCTGGAGTCAACTCCATATTCTGAGCTTCCAGTTTCTGGCTGCGGTCGATTGCAAGATTTCTTGCGACAGTCAAGCAATATGCTTCAATCGAATCGAACTGCGACCATTCATCTCGCTTGTTCCACACCTTAATCATAGTATCCTGCACGATATCCTCCGCTTCGGCACTATCGAAAGTGATCCGGAGTGCCAGCCTGTAAAGTTTGTCTTTCAGCGGCAATATATCATTTCGGAAACTAATTTCTCGCATTGCTTTCTATAATAATGACGGGTGAGTTACACAAAAGTTACACCCACCCGCCTATTTTTTTTGAATTATTTTTTTATTACTGTACCCGACTTACCGTCAATGGCTGATGCTAAGGTTATTACGACCTGGGAAACTCCGGCCTCAACCGCCGAAAAAGAGTTCTCAAGTTTAGGAATCATGCCTCCTTGTATCACCCCTTCTGACACATATTTTTTAAACAGCTCAGGAGTTATAACCGGAATGACACTATCATCGTCTTCGGCATCACGCAAAACACCCTTCTTCTCGAAGCAATAAATCAAAGTAACATCAAATGCTTCAGCCAGTGCCTTTGCTGTTTCACCCGCTATCGTATCAGCATTGGTATTGAGCATATTACCTTCGCCATCATGAGTAAGCGGAGCCATAACAGGCACGACTCCCCGGCTAATCAGAGATACAAGCACCTCAGCATTGACATGTTTTACATCTCCGACAAAACCATAATCTACCTCTTTAACAGGACGCTTTACCGAACGAATCACATCCATGTCTGCGCCTGTCAGTCCGACTGCATTTACGCCTTTCGCCTGGAGTCCAGCTACAATATTCTTGTTTACCAGTCCTCCATAAACCATCGTAACAACTTTCAATGTTTCGGCATCAGTAATTCGGCGTCCATCAACCATTTTACTTTCGATACCCAACTGCGCCGCAATTCTGGTAGCCGAACGTCCACCACCGTGCACCAGCAACTTATAACCGGGAATGGCCGAAAAATCGGAAAGTAACTGATTCAAAGTAGCAGCTTCCTCTACTATTTTTCCACCTACTTTTACAATAGTCAGTTTCTCTTTCATCGTATACTTATTTTGTATTATTATTCCAAATATGTATATCCGTACAACCCAGAACGATAGTTGGCCAAAAATTCTTTTCCTTCTTCCAACGAAATTTTACCCTCTTTTACAGATTTGGTAACCCATGTTTCGAGCGTACGAACCAGTTTTTTAGGATTATACTGTACATAGTCCAGTACTTCTGCCACAGTTTCACCATCAATAACCTGGTCTATCGTATAGCCTTTTTCATTGACAGTCACATGCACAGCATTCGTATCACCAAACAGGTTATGCATATCACCCAAGATTTCTTGATAAGCTCCTACAAGGAATACACCTATATAATAAGACTCTTTCGCCTTAATGGAATGTACCGGCAAATCATGCGATACATTACGCGTAGACACGAAATTGGCAATCTTGCCATCTGAATCACACGTAATATCTTGTAAGGTAGCCGTACGATCCGGACGTTCATCCAGACGCTGGATAGGCATAATCGGGAAAATCTGGTCTATCGCCCACGAATCCGGTAAAGACTGGAACAGAGAGAAGTTACAGAAATATTTATCTGCCAACAGTTTATCCACATTACGGAATTCATCAGGAGCGTGTTTCAAGCCGGATACAATATGATTGATTTCACGACAAACCGACCAATATAAACGCTCAATCTGTGCACGCGTCTTCAAATCAACAATACCATGGCTGAACAAATCCAGCGTTTCCTCACGAATCTGCTGTGCATCATGCCATGCTTCCAGCATCCTACTCTGGTTCAAGTTATCCCATATCTGATATAATTCCTGAACCAGTTCATGATCGTTAGGACTAACCTCAAAGTCTTCATCCATTTCTGGTAAAGAAGCCGTTTCGAGTACCTCAAAAATCAAGACAGAATGGTGTGCCGTCAATGAGCGTCCACTTTCAGTTATAATATTCGGATGTGGAATATTGTTCTTATTGCTGGCATCCACCATAATAGAAATTGAGTCGTTTACATATTCTTGAATGGAATAGTTTACGCTACTTTCACTATATGAAGAACGTGTTCCGTCATAATCAACACCCAGTCCGCCACCTATATCGACAAACTCCACCGGAAAGCCGAGCTGGTGCAACTGCACATAAAACTGAGAAGCCTCACGCAAGGCCGTCTTGATACGGCGAATCTTGGTTACCTGACTTCCAATATGGAAATGAATCAACTTAAGGCAATCTTTCAAATCTTTCTTTTCGATAAAGTCAAGCGCTTCGAGCAACTCGCTGGATGTCAACCCGAACTTACTTGCATCACCCCCACTTTCTTCCCATTTTCCACTTCCAGAAGAAGCCAGTTTAATGCGAATTCCTATATTAGGTCGTACATTCAACTGCTTGGCTATCTTGGCAATCAGACGGAGTTCATTCAGCTTTTCCACTACCAGGAAAATACGCTTACCCATTTTTTGCGCCAACAAAGCCAGTTCGATATAACTTTCATCCTTATATCCGTTACAAATGATCAGCGAATCAGAATCCGTATTAATGGCAATAACAGCATGCAATTCGGGCTTCGAACCTGCCTCCAGTCCCAGATTAAACTTCTTACCATGACTGATAATTTCTTCGACAACCGGTCGCATCTGATTCACCTTAATAGGATAAATAATAAAATTTTGAGCTTGATATCCATATTCCTCAGCAGCAATAGTGAAACAGTTGGATATCTTTTCGATACGGTTATCCAGAATATCAGGGAATCGGACAAGCATCGGAGCTGTGACATCCCTTAACTGAAGTTCGTCGACCAATTCTTTTAAGTCGACGGCCACACCGTCTTTACGCGGAGTTACTACTACATGACCTTTGTCATTAATACCAAAGTATGAAACACCCCACCCAGTAATGTTGTAGAGTTCTTCAGAATCTTCAATACGCCATTTTCTCATTTCACAACATAAAGTCTACGTTTATAATCTATTTATCTAATAATAATTTCAGTTGCGCTACTGATTCGCCAATTTGTTCATGGCTTTCCAGCCGTTCAGCATTAAACTTATATTTAGCTTGTTTATAGAAACACATACGTTTCTGCAAAGCTGTATTTATGACATCCATCAATTCTCCATCTGTTTTATCAGCCAACAACGGCCGCTTTGCCTTAGCTATTTTCAGACGGCGGAATAATACTTCAGGACAAACATCCAGAAAGACAGTATCACCTGCACGATTCATATAATCCATATTATCGAAAAAGCACGGTGTACCCCCTCCGGCTGCAATCACAACATTTTCAAACTCTCCAGCTTCATGCAGCATATTCCTTTCCACCTCACGGAAACCACTTTCCCCCCGCTCGGCAAACAAGTCCTGCACTGTCTTATGAAAACGTTCCTCGATATACCAGTCCAGATCAATAAACTGGAGTTGCATGGCCCGGGCAAACGCTTTTCCCAATGTCGTCTTACCCGATCCCATATAACCAATCAAAAAGATTCTCTTCATTATTTCTTTTTTACACCGCCACGCACTTTGCGAACCTCAGCTTTTTCCTTCTGCAATTCAATTACCTTGAAACAAGCATCCAGTGTCAAGTCGGCCGCTTCTACATTCTCAGGAATCTTATAATTCTTTTTCTGATATGCAATATACGGTCCATAACGTCCATTCAAAATCTGCATATCCGGATCGGCATCAAAAGTCTTGATAACTTTCTTGGCAGCTGCATCCTGTTTCTCACGAATCAACTTCTCTGCATCATCCAGTGTAACAGCCATCGGATCCATATTCTTAGGAATGGAAACGAATGTATTATTATAACGTATATACGGTCCGAAGCGTCCTGTACCAACGGTAACAACAGCTCCTTCCAACTCACCCAGTGTACGAGGAAGTTTAAACAAATCGAGAGCTTCCTCCAATGTTATAGTTTCCAGTGAATATTCTTTCTTCAACTGAGCAAAACGAGGCTTCTCCTCATCATCGGCAGTACCAATCTGAACAACCGGTCCATAACGTCCGATTTTCACCGAAACAGGTTTTCCGCTTACCGGGTCTACCCCCAGCATACGTTCACCCACCTTATGTTCCGACTTGGCAGCCATTGTATCTTCTACCAACGGGTGGAAACCATCATAGAAATGTTCCATCACATCCGTCCATTTCTTATCTCCTTCCGCAATCTCATCGAATTCCTTTTCCACGCTTGCCGTGAAATTATAATCCATAATTTGCGGGAAATATTCTTTCAGGAAGTCATTGACTACAATACCCACATCCGTAGGAATCAGCTTAGCCTTTTCGCTTCCCGTTATTTCAGTCTTGGTACTTTCTGTAATTTTATCATCCTTCAGCCGCAAAATTTCATAGCTGCGTTCCACTCCTTCACGATTACCCTTCTCAACATAACCTCGCTGCTGAATAGTAGAAATAGTAGGAGCATAGGTAGAAGGACGACCGATACCAAGTTCCTCCAATTTACGCACCAAACTGGCTTCCGTATAGCGCGGAGGAGCCTGTGTAAAACGTTCCATGGCGATAATCTCCTTGCAATCGAGTGACTGTCCTACCTCCAAAGCCGGAAGCAGACGACTTTCATCCTCCTGTTCCATATCTTCATCGAACGACTCCTTATATACACGCAAGAAACCGTCGAAAGTCACAACCTCTCCCACGGCTATAAACTTATCTTCATGTCCGCTTATCGCAATGGTGGCAGTCGTCTTTTCAAGTTCAGCATCAGCCATCTGTGAAGCCAATGTACGTTTCCAGATCAAATCATACAAACGCTTTTCCTGAGAAGTTCCTTCTATTGTTTCGTTCGACATATACGTAGGACGAATAGCCTCGTGAGCTTCCTGCGCCCCCTTGGTTTTAGTCGTAAAATGGCGTGTATGTACATACTTTTCCCCCATCAGTGAAAGAATTGTATCATGGCTCGTGCTTAAAGCCAGATCCGATAAATTCACAGAGTCAGTACGCATATAAGTAATCTGTCCGTTTTCGTACAACCGCTGTGCCAACATCATAGTTTGTGCTACCGTATAGCCCAACTTACGTGCAGCCTCTTGCTGCAAGGTAGAAGTGGTAAACGGAGCAGCAGGCGATTTCTTTATCGGACGAGTAGTAATATCTTCTATTTTAAATCCGGCATTTTTACAACTTTCCAAAAATACCTTTGCTTCTTCCTTAGTTTTAAAACGCTTTCCTAAATCAGCCTTAATTTCAGCTCCCTTGTCATCGGTAAAAATAGCGGTAACTTTATAAGAAGCTTCACTTACAAACGCATGTACATCACGCTCACGTTCCACAATCAGACGTACAGCGACCGACTGTACACGTCCAGCCGACAAAGAAGGCTTGATTTTCTTCCACAATACCGGGGAGAGTTCAAAACCTACAATACGGTCAAGGACACGACGAGCCTGTTGTGCATTAACCAAATCAACATTAATGTCACGCGGATGCTCAATGGCTTTCAGAATAGCAGTCTTGGTAATTTCATGGAACACGATACGCTTTGTCTTTGCCGGATCCAGTTCCAGCACCTCAAACAAATGCCATGATATAGCTTCTCCCTCACGGTCCTCATCGGATGCGAGCCATACCATATCGGCTTTCTTCGCTTCCTTCTTCAATTCCGTAACCAGTTTCTTTTTATCTTCCGGCACTTCGTATATCGGAGCGAAGTGGTTCTTTATATCGATGCTGAACGCCTTCTGTTTCAAATCGCGAATATGTCCGTAACTTGAAAGTACTTTATATCCCTCTCCCAAGAACTTTTCAATAGTTTTTGCCTTAGCAGGGGACTCAACTATTACCAGATTATTTTGCATAACTTCTGTAATCCATTTAGTGATTTTGGGACAAATGTATGAAAAAACCTGAAGTACACCATATAATAAGGTGTGTTTTTCTAAAATTCTTCCTTTTTTAGATCATGAGGCCCATTAAATACGAAAAGGAGAATACATTTTACCCTAAACAATTTTTACAGCCTATCATAAAAAAAGCCTGTAACGGAAATAGGTCCGCTACAGGCTTTACTCTGAGTATACTGTTATCAGAACCGGAAACTTATACCTGCCAAAGCATTAAATCCTTGAGAAAGATAACCTGACTGAGTAATATAATCGCGATTCAATACATTATCGAAACGGGCAAAAACATTCAGACAATTGAAAAATTCATAACCTGCCGAAAGTGACAGATTATTCATTGCATCAGCTCTCTCCAAATTACTTACTTTGACACGGCCCTCATAACGATAATCTGCCGAGATCCAAAATTCATTATACACTTTCGCACGTGCCGAAGCTTCCAGTACAAACTGAGGCTTCAGATAGAGAAGCGCCTCCGCCTCATCTTTTACATTCCAGCCATAATAAGTTCCGTTGACTGAAAAGTCGAAAATATCCTTATAGCCATAAGCTACTTTCGCACCTCCATAGCCAACCTTTGCCTTTTCCTGCAACAACAGAGAATAGCAATACGGAAAATGTTCCTCCAGAGCTCCTGGAATCAGAAAGATTTCATCCTTTGTAACACGATACCCTCCAAACAGTTGGAAGCCAAGTCCCGGTATTGGAGAAGCCTTGAATCCCGCCTGAATATCAGCCGGAGTATACGATGTGCGCATCTGGCTAATTTGGCCCCAATAAGGAGAAATCTCATTCAGTTGACGAAAATCGTTCAACTGAGTACCTCCCGTAGCATGCAAATAAACCACATATGTATCAGAAAAAGTATAATCAACCTTTACATCCGGAGCAGCCTTTATGCCACTGCCATTAGCCGACTGCCAATCGACATGCGCTCCCACGCGCAAGCGTACATCATCATTTTCCAACGTATAATAAGGATTCAGCTTCAGCAATGTATAGTCAGTTTGTTCCACATCGTGAATCAAATTATCCATACCCAATGCTATACCTACCCGCTGCTCCTCGTTCAAAGCTCCGGCAATAAATCCAACCGTATGGAATATATTTTCCGATCCATGTCGCATGTAAGGAATATCATACTTACGGCTAAAGCTACGCAAGCCTGTCTGTATAGAAAACTCTACAGGAAGCTGATCTTCTACAGAAGCCACCCCTACATATCCTTCGCCTAATGTATAATGCTGTCGGGTAGTTTCATACATATTCTGAATTTCTTTTGCTTTCCCCGGCATATAGTTGAATACCTGTGAAGTAAAAGCCCCTCCCAATGTAAGTGAAACCTTCTGGAAATCATGTTTGTAATCCAGTGCTACATCCGTACGGTAAAAGCGAGATTTCCAATCCCCCTCCTCGGGTAGTAAAGAAGAAATACTACCATACATACCATATAAGGAACCCATGAACTGCAAACGGTCACGACGGGAAATATCCCACAAATACGATGCTTTCAGGTCGGCATTGTTCCGGCTACCATAAGCTCCTCTGATATATCCTCGAGGAGCATCCGGCTGTTTCTGTTCACTGGTAATCGGAGCCATCGGCGAAAAATTCCATGTTGTGAGCGGACGCACCGAAGTTGCATAGTCAATATGCTGTTTTGCCACAGCAGGCTCCTCCACTTTTGGCAACACATTTACCTTAAAGGCATCCATCACTTCGGGATTATATTGATTCTCCACCACTACGGTACGGTTCAATGTAGAATCTTTTGCCTGCTCCTGTGCATAACCTTTTACTACAGGCAGCAGTGCAACTCCCATTATAATAGCAGATATATGTTTCATTGTTTACTTCCCTTATTTAGTTTAGCCAATCGAGTTTCTATCATGCCAGCAATGTCATCGTCTGCCTGATAGTTCTGCTGTAACGACAGCAGGTATTGTCTGGCATCCAAGTCACGTCCAAGTTTCATGTATACGTCCGACAACAACACGAAACTTCTTGCCAGCCAATAAGCATGCGGCGTACTGACTTCAATATAATCGAGTACTTCCTTTTCAGCCTTATCAGTCTGTCCGGCATTGAAATATAGCTGTGCAAGCAAATATTTAGCCTCCGCTCCATAGACATTACGAGTATCCTTCGACAAGAAGCTCAGGTCACTCATCGCTTCTTTCGACTGTCCTTCGGCAAGCAAAGCCTTTGCCCGATAATAATAAGCTTCATTTTTCAGTTCCGGAGTCAGCTTACTTTCAGCAATCAAGCCCGAAGCCATAGCCACAATTTCCTGATAATCCTTTATCATCCAGGCACTGCGCATTGCCCCCGTACGAGCCTGTACACGTTCTTCCTGCGAAACAGCCCGGTCTGCCATACGCTTATAAAGTCCTAAAGCCTTTTCATACTCTTTTCCTTTGTAAGCCATATCGGCACATATAGCCATTGCTTCGCCCGAGAATTTATTGTCAGGATATGCAACCACTTTATCCAAATGCGAAGCTGCACCTGTATAATTTTTCTCATTATAATCTATCAATCCTAAATAATAATGTGAATTTACGCTGAATGCTCCCTGCGGGAACGATTGCAGGTAACGAACAAAACTGGCCTTGGCCTCAGCAATATTGCCACGCATGTATACACGTTCGGCAGCCACATAGGTCAATGAATCACGTTCATTCACATCGAAATTAGCTCCACCCGGAATAGTAGAGGCAAATGCCATATAATCATCTACTCTGTTCAGGTCGATGTAGATTGACTTCAAGTCACGCTGGGCCAAACGAGCTTCTTCACTACCTGGATAAGTAGAGATTACTTTCTTATAAGCAGCTATCGCCTCAGTATATTTATCATCCTGATAATACAACAAACCGATTTCATTGGCTGCGCGACGCGACAGCGGACTTTCCGGATAGCGCTGTACCAACAAAGAATAACGTTTGATAGCATTGGCATTATCTTCCATCTGTACAAAAGCACGTCCCTGTTCATAGAGTGCATCATCTATGTATTGAGATTCAGGGAATCCGGCAATCAGACGGTTCAGTAAATCAATCTTCTTTCCATATTCGCGCTGTAAGCCCTTAATGATACTTTGCTGGAACAGCGAATAGTCCGACAACGACATGGAATAACCGGATGCCTGAGCATACTGCGCATCGGCCGCATCAAACCGTCGTGCATAGAAATTGCAGTCACCCATTCGGTTATAGACATCAGCCACAACATCATTCTCCAGACGGATACCCGACTCGGCACAGCGTGTAAACCAAGTCAATGCCTTGTCATACTGCTTTTGCTTGAATGCGGTATAACCTAAGTTATACAAAGCCAGTCCATACTCCGTACTACGCCGGTCGGGAGCAAATTCCAAGAATTGACGATAGTCGGATGCCGCAGCATTATATTGCTCCAAACGATATTTCGATTCACCTCTCCAATAATAAGCGTCTGCCTGAGTCTGCTGATTATAGCGTCCTAATTGAAGGGACTGGGAAAAATAGTCAATGGCATTTTCAAAAGCAGCCTGTGCAAAAGCTTGTGTTCCCAGACGGAACAATAATTTCTGCTTAGCTTCCAAAATACGATTTCCCGGATGACTGATCTTAGCTATCGAATTCAGTGCAGCCGTATAACTGCGTGTATTCATATAAACCTCAATCAAGTAGTTGTTGACCTTTTCTGTATATGCCGAATTAGGAAACTCATTCAAGAAACGTTCGAACACAGTGACCGACTCGGCAAAAGGAGAATAAGACGTTTCGTGTATGCACAGAGCATAATTATAAAAAGCCTGTTCCTTAATACCCCGATCGTAGTTCATGGCCGAAGCCTGCTCGAAAGCCATACGTGCACGGTTTCTCTCCTTCAACTGCAAATAAGCGAGTCCCATATGTAAATACGCATTCTGGCTCAATGCATCTTGCCGTGTAGTAGCCTCTCCCAGCATAGCAGCAGCTTCCGAATACACTCCGGTATTAAAATAACTCATACCCAGCTTATACAATGCATTACGATCTGCACTGGTTTCGGTTTCATTACGATAAGCCGACAGGTAACTGATAGCGCCAGCATATTGTTTCAATCCGTAACATGCCTCGCCGCAAATACGTTTCATCTCCACCGCCTTCTCCTGACGAGGATATGCTTCCAGATAAGTAGAAGCAATCTGCCGTGCTTGCTGATAATTACCCCCAATCAAATAAATGTCGGCAATATAATAAGGTGCCAGTGCTGCATACTTTGGAGTAGCCCCTGCTTCACGAAATCCCTGCAAAGCCTTATTGTACTGTTTCTGTACATAGTCGATATATGCAAGATAATAAACAGCATCTATGCGATATTCGCTACTGACTTCTTTCAGAATATTAAGCCATACAGAAGCCTCGTCCAAGTTTCCCATTTTCAAGTAAGCCGTTCCCATACGCAAAGTACAGGCATCACGCTCCTCGTCAGCAAGCAAGTCGAACAGACAAGCCTTAAATGTAGCAATCGCTTCCGGATATTTTCCCTGAAAGAAATAAGCTGAAGCAATGAGCGACTGTACCCGGTTCGTATAACGCGAATCAGGATATTGCTCCAGATAACGCTCCAACTGCTGAATACAGTCGGGAGATTTCAGCTCATACGACGTACATGCAAGCATATAAGCGGCCTCATCGGCCAGTGAAGCTTGCGGTTTCTGTTGTACATAGCGAGACAACGTTTGCCACGCCGCCGCATAGTCACGACGAAGAAATAACTCCTTGCCGTCGTCAAACAGGCGGCGAGAGTCTGTCAGTGGCTCAACCTGCTGTGCCATCGCCATGAACGGCAACACACACATGGCTCCTGCCACCCATACATGTTTCTTGTTCTTCATATCTATATCTTGATAGAATATTATTGTTCTTATTTATTTTTATGCTCTTTCAGGAAACGAGCAACGCCCTTACGTACGGAATCAAGTCCGAATTCTTCCGGATTTATCTGATCCAAAGGCATCCAGAACGAGTCGGCCACATCATCCATTGCCATCAACCGGCTGTCGTCTGCTACCCGGCAAAGGAAAAACAAATCGAGGGTATGTACTAAAAATCCCGAATACAAATAAGTATTGGGAAGAGAAAACAGGTAAGTAGCCTGTACCACTTGTAGTCCGGTTTCCTCACGTACTTCACGAGCAACTCCTTCCTCTCCGGTTTCTGCCATGTCAATAAAACCACCTGAAAGGTCGAGTGTTCCCTTTGCAGGATCCTTGCCTCGACGGCAGACCAAAAGTTCATTTTTACCATTCAAAATAAAAGCTACTGTAGCAGCACTCGAATTAAAATAATAAGTAAAGCCGCAGTCAGCACACTTTTTTGCTTTCTCGTTCCGTATTTCGAAATGAGAAGATCCGCACTTGGGACAATATTTAAACAAATCCAGCGGGTGCATGTTTTAAAAGATTTATAAAATTTAACTCCACAAAGATAGAAGAAATGAGAACATGACGGGGAAAGTTAACACAAAAAAACACGACTACAAGGCTCATTTCGAGAAGGATTTCCAAACATTGCCCCAAAGAAGAACGTCCGTCCGGAAAAACTATCTATCTTTGCCCTGCCAATTACGATATAAAAATAGAGCAGGATATGTTAGAACGAGATTACATTATGCGATTAATCAGACAGTTTTTCGAAGCATTGGAGAAACTGAAAGAAGAGAAAGCCACCAAGCCAGTAGAAACATTACGGATAGATATCCACAGTATGTATCGTGCCTATTTCCGTCAACCTGAAAGTTTCTTCTACGAACAAGATGCTGAATACATACTTTCTTATCTACAAACAGAATTTCCGGAGAAAGAATTCCTGCATCGCATAGAAATGCTTTCCGACTTGCTATGTTACGACGCCTCTATCCAGCAGTCGCCCCAAGAAAGAAAAATCTTATACCAGAAAGCATTGTTTCTGATGAACTATCTGGATTCACACAGTGATACATTTTCCTTCGAAAGAAGACGAAAAATAGCAGAAATCGAAGGACTTATATACCAATAGCTACTATTTTTTGTTCTTTTTAGTAAAAAAATTATGTTTTTCGTCGCTTTCTATAAGACTTATAAAAAAGTTTTTCTATATTTGCTTACAAAATGATAATATAGATTGCTTATTATGGAAAAAATTGATAACCTAGACAAACAGATTCTGGAAATTATTTCTCAGAATGCTCGTATTCCGTTTAAAGACGTTGCCGCCGATTGCGGAGTTTCGCGCGCAGCCATCCACCAACGTGTACAGCGACTGATAGACTTAGGGGTCATTATAGGCTCAGGCTACCATGTAAATCCCAAGAGCTTAGGATACAGCACTTGCACCTATGTGGGAATTAAACTGGAAAAAGGTTCTATGTACAAAAGTGTAGTAGCAGAGCTGGAAAAGATTCCTGAAATCGTAGAATGCCACTTTACAACAGGACCGTACACAATGTTGACTAAACTATATTCTACAGACAACGAGCACCTGATGGAATTACTGAACTCAAAAATACAGGAAATACCGGGTGTAACTGCAACGGAAACATTGATTTCACTGGAGCAGAGTATCAAAAAAGAAATTCCTATCCGCAAATAATTAAGAGATGGAATGGCTTTCAACTCTCCACTTTGAAGGAATCGTGATAGGTATATGCACATTCCTGATTATAGGATTATTTCATCCGGTTGTGGTTAAAGCCGAATATTATTGGGGAACGCGTTGCTGGTGGTGGTTTCTGCTACTGGGCATTGCGGGAATCATTGGTTCACTGCTCGTCAGCGACCTGTTGATTTCTACTCTATTGGGCGTATTCTCCTTTTCTTCTTTTTGGACAATTAAAGAAGTATTCGAACAACGTGAGCGGGTTCTGAAAGGATGGTTCCCAATGAATCCTAAGCGCAAACACGAATACGAATCTTGACGGGAGAGCAATCCCTCAACGATAGCAGTCCCTTCACACCGCTTCCATCGGCCTGACCTGATATTTTAATCAGTCAAGACCGGTGGAAGCGGTGTTTTCTATAAACTTTCAGGGATTATACTCCTGCAATGGCAACTCTCCTCTCAAGGCTCCCAGCGCATTCATGGCAAGTGCTCCCATTTCATCCTCTCCCGGAATGACAACAATACGCGCGATACCTTCCAGCCACTCGCGCAGCAAGGACACACAATACTTATTATTGGCAATTCCCCCCGTCAGAATGACGGCATCTGTCTGCCCGTGTAAAGCGACATGCATGGCTCCTACCTGCTTGGCAACCGTATAAATCATGGCTTCCAGCACCAGTTTATGTTTCTTATCGCCTGCGTGTGCCCACCGGACAATAGTTGGAACATCCGTTGTACCTAAATGGGCCAGTAAACCTCCCCTGCCATTCAGCATCTTACGTATTTCCTGATAAGTATATTTTCCGCTGAAGCACAAATCGACGAGCTGTCGTGCCGGAATAGTACCCGCACGTTCCGGACTGAACGGTCCCTCACCGTTCAATGCATTGTTCACGTCGATAACCTTACCATGATGATGCGCACTGACCGAAATGCCTCCACCCAAATGAACGACAATCAGGTCGAGTTCTTCATATTTCCGGCCTATCCGTGCCGCATAATTACGGGAAACTGCCCTGCTGTTCAGCGCATGGAAGATAGAGATACGAGGAATCTCCGGAATACCGGTCAGACGTGCCACGTCACAAAGCTCGTCGGTGACAACCGGATCGGCAATGAAAGCCGGACATCCAGCCGAAGCAGCCAGTTCGTCGGCTATCAAGGCAGCCAGGTTCGACGCATGTTCCATATCCGCATGCCACAAATCATGCTTGATGCGTTCATTGATCCGATATACTCCTCCCGGTGTAGGTTTGAGCAGCCCGCCACGTGCAATGATGGCATCGAAGCATAAGGGAATTTCCGCCTTCTGTAAAGCCTCCGTCACATGCCGGCGACGATATTCATACTGTTCATTGATATGATGAAACTCCGACAAATCTTTAGCAGAGTGAAACACACTTTCTCTCCACACCTGCTTGTCATCTTCGTACACGGCCAGCTTGGTAGAGGTTGAGCCGGGATTTATAACAAGTATTTTCATATAAGGTCAATATTAATCGTTTTGAGAACCAGCCAGACACGCCAGTGCAAGGCTATAAAACTTAGAGTTTCCCGAATCGCTGCGCGAAGGAACGACCACCGGGGCAACGGTACCTGTAAGCATGCCGGCCATGTTCGCATCACCAAACAGCGAAAGGGTTTTATAAAATGTATTGCCAGATTCAATATTCGGGAAAATCATGATATCCGCATTTCCGATAACCGGCGAACTCAGTCCCTTTATCTCCCCGCTATGACGGTCGCAGGCTGTCTTGGCATCCATGGGGCCGTCGATGAAAGCAGTACCAAATTTCCCAAGTCTGGCCTCTTCTTTCAGTTGTACATAATCCAGCGTATGAGGAAACTTTTCGTTTACTTTTTCCGAACAATGTATCAGCGCCACCCGAGGCTCTTCGTTGCCCAACTTACGGCACAAGGCGATATCATTGGCTATCATCGCCCGAAACTGCGCCAAACCGGGACGAGGAATGACGGCAGCATCCGAAAACAACAGCAGTTTATGATAAAGAGGTATCTGTGCTATAGCTACATGACTTAAAATACCTCCTGGAGGCAACAGACCTTTTTCTTTTTTCAGCACAGCACGCAGCAGGTTGTCGGTATTAATAAGCCCCTTCATCAGGATGTCGGCCTCACCGGTTCGCACCAGTTCCACAGCAAGAGCAGCCGCTTCATCGGGGGTGGAAGTAATATATATACGGACAAAATCGGGAGAAGCTGCATGCAGGCTATGTGCCACTTCAGCATGCGCCTCATCGGTGACCAGAAGATATTCTGCTATTTCTTCACGCAGACTACGAATGATAACGTATTCCGTATGGGGGTCATTGGGACATACTACTGCAACTCGCCGGCGGATGCCAAGCGAACGCAAATTATTCACCAACTGGGTAAGGGTTCGAATCAATTCCATACCATTAGATTTTTAGCAAATATGAAAAATAAATCTGAATTTATCTCTATATTTGTTCGGTTTCTACGAAATATTAACTTATGAAAACGTTTCAAACATTTGACATCGAAGCGGACTACAAGGTACTCCACAGCCGATTTCCAAATCATAAAGATGCACCGGTCATCGGAATTACCGGTAATTTCAGTGACGGAAACTTAACGCTTGCCCCTGGATATTATACTTCCATTCTGAAAGCAGGAGGTATTCCGTTTATCATTCCTCCTTTCGAAAATACTGACATTCTGATAAGCTTACTCGACAGTCTCGACGGACTACTTCTGACAGGAGGAGGAGATATAAATCCGCTGTTCTTGCACGAAGAGCCGGTAAAAGAATTACACAGCATAAACCCTTACCGCGACCGTCAGGAACTACTTCTTACCCGACTTGCAGCCAACCGCCAGATTCCGATATTAGGTATTTGCCGGGGTATGCAGATCATGAACGTAGCACTTGGGGGAAGCATCTATCAGGATATTCACGTACAAATGGAAGGTACGCGCATCAAGCACAGTCAGGATATGGACCGTGCCTTCGCATCCCACACCATACAGATAGAAGACGACAGCCTGCTGGCACGAATCATGAAGACAACCTCTCTGCCAGTCAATTCGTTCCACCATCAGGCAGTAAACGAAGCGGCTCCGGGATTCCGTATTTCGGCCCGCGCCACCGACAACGTGGCAGAGGCAATAGAAAGTACAGAATATAAGTCGATGCTGGGTGTACAATGGCATCCCGAATGCTTTATCCTGAACGATGATGAATACATGATGCCGCTCTTCGAATGGCTGTTGCAAGAGGCTACTTCTTTCCGCCAGGCAAAACGGATGCACCACCGCATACTTACGCTGGACACGCACTGCGACACACCGATGTTTTTCGGGCAAAACATCAACTTTGCCACACGCGACCCTAAGATAAAGGTCGACTTACACAAGATGACCGAAGGACGTCAGGACGCAACCATCATGGTGGCTTATCTGGCACAAAAGGAACGTACCGACGAAGCCTTACTGGCTGCGACAGCCAAAGCCGACCAGTTGCTGAATGAAATAGAGCGTATGGTTGCCATGAACTGCACGGCGGTAGATATTGCTTACACACCCGCCGACCTCTATCGCTTGAAACGGGAAGGTAAAAAAGCGATCATGCTGGGAATAGAAAACGGATATGCCATCGGAAAAGATTTGACGAATGTAGAGCGCTTCCGCAAGCGCGGAGTAGTATACATGACACTCTGTCACAACGGCAACAATGATATCTGCGGATCGGCACGATACAATGATGAAAAGATCGGTGTCACACCTTTCGGCGAACAGGTTATCCGTGAGATGAACCGTACAGGTATGATGGTCGACTTGTCGCATGCAGGCGAACAGACCTTCTACGATACGCTGGAGATAAGCAGCCAGCCGGTTGTCTGCTCCCATTCTTCCTGCCGCGCACTGTGCGACCATCCACGCAACCTGACCGACGACCAACTGAAAGCCATCGCCCGCAAGGGAGGAGTCGTACAGGTTTGTCTGTACGGCGGTTTTCTCCGCTCGGACGCACCGGCAACTATCTGCGATGCCATCGAGCACCTGCATCACATGGTCAACATCATGGGAATAGAACATGTGGGTATCGGAACCGATTTCGACGGCGACGGAGGTATCATCGGCTGCAACGATTCTTCGGAACTGATCAATCTGACACGCCGGTTACTTTATGAACGCTACAGCGAAGCCGACCTCCGCCTGATATGGGGAGGAAATTTCCTGAGAGTAATGGAAGAGGTACAAAAATAGCTACATCTTACGTTTATAGAGATGTCCCGACGTTTTCGGATACTCCAAACTTTCTTTCCGAAAAAACGTCGGGACATTTTTTTATTTTTTGTACAAAAACTTCGAAAATTTGTACAAATTTTAGTTCTCTTCCAGCGAAGAAAAATCTCCATCCTCCCGAAAAAAAAAATTCATCATACGGTACATTTTTTCATCAACTTGCGTTAGTAAAGAGAAAAAGCAATAAGCTATCTATGGAAACGATGAAAAACATCTTTTTTACTACCTGCCTGTTTCTGCTTTGTGCCTGTGGAGAATACCAGTTGGAACAAGAAGAAAACGGAACAACCGGAGAAACCGAAAGCGAAGTTACGTACACCTTGCAATTGAATATCGGCAGTCAAGACAACGCTAAAATAAATTATCCGCTGTCGCTCTATATGTTCGACGACAAAAACAACTGCATTTCGCAGGAAAGCATCTCCGAAGAAACCAGTGAATACAGCGCGTCGATGCCGAAAGGGAAATACACACTTGTATTATTGTCGGGACTGACGGACGACAACTATTCCTATCCCCTCGAAATCATTCCCGACAGTTACATCACGCTAAACAATAATAACCGGTCGGATAAACCGTTACAAATGGGAAAGGCCAGTATCAATCTGACTCAATCTACCCGAATTTCTGTAACTTTGTCGTATGTGGTAGCTTCGCTTACGTTTACACTTTACGGAATCCCCGACAATGCCATCACGACAGAGGTCAATGTATCTCCAGTCAGTTCAGGCATCTCATTCAATGGAGATAACAAGAACGACAAACGCCAATGTACCGTTTCATGCCGGAAAGAAGGCAACCGCTGGATAAGCGATGCGGTATATATCTTCCCGAACGAGAGTTCACAGACGCACCTCTCGATAAACATAGAGCTGCCCGACAGCAATGAAACTTACGGCTATACGTATCAAGCCAATCTGAAAGCAGGATATCCCTATCATTTTACCGGATATTATAAAGGAGGCGTATCGCTCGACGGAGAATTTCAGGCTGAAGGCTGGCAACCGGAAGTAGATTGTGAATTCGGATTTGATGAAATTCTTCCCGACGAAGGCGGAGATGATCATACAGACGGTGGAACAGGAGGCAACGGTTCGGGCAATACCGACGATACGGAAACACCAGATGATACAGAAGAAACCGATACATTCATCGTCCCAGAGCTACCAGATGCCGATACGATATGGGGGTATTTTTATGTCTGGCAGGTCACATCACTGTCGGCTACCGAAAGCAAGGCTATCCTTATTGCACCCGACCAATGGTATACACTGGCAGCAGATGCTCCCGGACTGCTGGAGGCCTATGAAAAAGACGATATCAGTGGATGGAGAATGTTTACAACAGAGGAGGCGACAGCTTTCCGAACTCAATTTCAGGGGACGGTAAATGAACTGAATAAATTCATCTCCGAATACGGATTCGACTGGTTTAAATATACCGACGGAGCGCGTTACCTCTGCAACAACGGACAATCGACTTTCAGTCTGGCAAACAACCGCATTCTCGATGCCGGGAAGACTGTCGATTATTACTTGCGTCCTATAAAAACCGTACGGTTCAAATTAAAATAAGGCAACCTTTTCTTATATAAAAAAGGTGCAGAGTAAAACAAGGCATTCCTGCCTCTGCTCTCTCTGCACCAACTTGCTATCTACTAAATAATATGTTGCTTTTCCAATTCTTCCGCTACGTTTTCCAGCTCGGCATACCATGCTTCGCCAAATTTACGTATCAAAGGCTCCTTCAAGAACTTGTAAACGGGGACATTCTCTTTCTTGCCTAACAAAACGGCTGCCTTACAAACATCCCACCGATGGTAGTTTACTGCCTTATAAGGCCCGTAGTCGCCTACACGTATAGGATATAAATGGCACGATATCGGCTTATAGAAATTACAACGTCCTTCCCGGTAGGCTTTTTCGATTGCGCAGTAACAATATCCCTTTTCATCGTAACACGTAAATACGCAGTCCTTTCCGTTTACGATAGAAGTAACCAGATCACCATCCGAATCGGTATAAACCACTCCTTGTTTATCGATAATCTCACGCGCCTCGGGTGAGAGATCGTCCCATACTACGGGCAATACCTCTTCCAGTTTCTCTACTTCTTCCAATTCTACCGGTGCACCTGCGTCACCTTCTATGCAACATTCCCCTTTACAGGCATCGAGGTTACACAGAAATTTCTCGCGGAAAACATCCAGGCTGACTATCACATCGTCTATCTGTACCATTTCGTTATAGTATACCTTTTTATATTATACCGCAAAAATACAAAAAAGTATGGCACAGCAGCCACACAATATACCTAAAAGTAGGTATTACCTGCATAATAAGAGCGTAGTACTTTATGCTGTAATAGAAAGTGAAGGAATGCAAACTTGCCATTTACCCGATTTTATATCGGACTCACATTTTTTGTCACTTTAGGTTTTGATTGCTTCCTATGACCGGCTATTACCTATCAGATACTCATAGACATCGTTTGCCTCTTTTTCTTTCAAACTTCTTACCACAAAGGAAGTTCCATTAGTAGAAACAATCAAATTCACACGATGAAAGAAAGGAGTAAACAGAGTTTGTCTTAGGCAGGCCACTTCCACATTGGCGTATTTAATGTAGTTCCTGACATCGGCCAACTTACCGTTATGTATTTCAACATAATCATCTTTCAATGTGATACTACTCCGGCGAGCTGCCCAAACTCCCTTTACCAAAGATATAAGCATATACGCAACAGGTATTGCCAGCCACGGATATAATTTGCAATAACACAGTACGGCACAAACAATCAGTGAAACAGGAATATCAAACCGCACGGTATAACCAATCACTCCTTTCCCTGATTTCGCCGACAGAATCGTTTGCGAAGAAGCATAATCCTTACCCAGCCACCAGTTCAGGAAATGCCCGGAGAAATTCGAGCCGTATATCTTTACATCGCTCTCATCCTTTTTTTCAGTAGCATTGAATGCCTGTTTCAACATGACAGTACAGCATCCCAGATATTTCTCTATAATATTTTGTTTTACATAAACCGTGCACACCTTATCGTACGAAAAGCGACTGCTGAACCGTGTAAACAAGCCACTCTCGAAAAAGAGCTGGGCCTTATCCATATGTATCTCCATGTTATAATACCGCATAAATACTTTCACGATCCATAATACCATTACAATAACATACAATATGAGAAGAAGCATAACAAACACCGTGACCGAGAGGGAAGTATAATCGGCATGTTCACTGACATAATCGATGAAGAGATTCAAGATTCTATCGCTTGCCGAGAGTATTTTATCGTAGAAAGTAAACAGAATACCCAACAGCACAACCATTCCCTTAAAATGGTTCTGACAAAAGGCTCCTTTTATCAGATTCAGATTACTCAGTTTCAGAATACATTTATCATTGACAGACTTCGATTCCTTGGTCATCACATCCTCTTCTACCGATTGCTTATCTTCCTCCGGCACCTGTTCCTGTTGCTCAATCTTTTCGAGCAACATATTCCAGTCTTTATAATCCAAAATCAGTTCTACTTCCGCTGTTTTCGAAGCAAGCGTATCGAATGAAACTCCTTTCATATCAAACAACCGATACATAAAGCCCCGTCGGGTTCTCAACGACTGTACCTTATGCAAGGGTATAGTCGTTTCATTTTTAAATAATCCATAGATAAAAATCAGATTTCCGTTCTTAATATAATATTTCTTGTAATAATAACTGATAAAAGCCACGACTGCTGCAAGCAGCAGATACCCAACAGATACATACAACAGTGCTTCCATTGTTTCCATGAAGGAACGATGTTTTTCAGGATCGAACACATAAAGAAGCATCAGAATAAGAAACAGACTGATATAACGGCGCAACTCCTTTACAAAAAATATGGCATAGGCGCTCTTGCTCATTCTGCGTGGAGCAGAGAAATCATCGGATCTTTCCATGTTGTATGTACTCCATTATAACTGTTTTCATTTCGTTTGCTCTTGCTTCTGTCAGTCCCGGAATAACCGTTTCTGCCTTAAACTGTGCGCCGTTTACGACAGCAATCGAATACAAACCAAATAGTTTACTGACAGGATTCTGCCGTATACTCACTTGTTGTACCTTACCCAAAGGAATCGTTACGACAGAAGGGAAAAAGAGTCCGGACCGGTAGGTGATGTCATGCTCACGAAAAGCAAATCCTTTATAGGCATACGCTTTAGGAAGAAGCATCAAATTGATAACAGCAGCACAAAGCAACAGACATTCCACACCCCCAACAATGAAAATACGATAAGGAAGTTCTTCCGCAAAAAGGAAGAACAGGGAAAAAAGCATAAGGCATATATAAGCCAATGCAGTTCCTACAACCTGTACTCTAATGTATTTCTTTTCCAAAGGTTCGTATGTGAGATTTTCCACTCTATGGATATGCTCAAAATCCAATTGCCGGTTCGTCATAAGTATATTTCATAAGTTCGATTCAAGATGAGTCAACCGACTGCCAACTACAGCTGTCAAGGTAGCCAATTAATAACACCAGACATAACAAGTAAAAGGACAGTCATTACCCTCAGAGCCTAAAATTACAGAATTTTATCATATAACAAAAAATTATTGCAAGGAGTTTACTGATACACAGAGAAGCAATAATACGAAGAAATGTCCAAGAGTCCGATTCGGAGAAAACGAGAAGCAAGCTGTTTCAATCAAAAAAGGGGAATAGCCTAACAAGCTATTCCCCTTTTGATATAAAGAATATAAAGGAACTTATCAATTACTTAATCAAGTCTTTACCAGTCATTTCAGCAGGCTGAGCCATACCCATGATGTGCAAGATAGAAGGAGCAACATCGGCCAATACACCGTTTTCCACCTTTGCGTTCTTGTTTGCTGTTACATAAACAAACGGAACCGGATTCAAAGAGTGAGCTGTATTCGGAGTGCCGTCCTCGTTCAATGCATGATCTGCATTACCATGGTCAGCAATGATGATTACTTCATAGTCATTAGCCTTGGCAGCTTCTACAGTATCTCTTACACAGTCGTCGATAGCCTTCACAGCTTTTTCGATAGCTTCGTAGATTCCAGTATGTCCAACCATATCACCGTTAGCATAATTTACTACGATGAAATCGTATTTCTTGGTATTGATAGCCTCAACCAGTTTATCTTTTACTTCGTAAGCACTCATTTCAGGCTTCAAGTCGTAAGTAGCAACTTTCGGACTCGGAACCAGGATACGATCTTCGTTATCGTACGGAGTTTCGCGACCACCATTGAAGAAGAAAGTAACGTGAGCATATTTTTCAGTTTCAGCGATATGCAACTGAGTCTTTCCGTTGGCAGCCAAGTATTCGCCCAATGTATTCTGTACATTTTCCTTGTCGAACAAGATGTGAACGCCCTTGAATGAAGCATCGTACGGAGTCATACAGTAATACTGCAATCCCGGAATAGTCTTCATGCCTTCTTCCGGCATATCCTGCTGAGTCAGCACGATAGTCAATTCCTTAGCACGGTCGTTACGGTAGTTGAAGAAGATAACTACATCACCTTCCTTGATAGTACCATCGAAGTTAGCGTTTACGATAGGTTTGATAAATTCATCGGTTACACCTTCATCGTAAGATTCCTGCATAGCCTGAACCATATCGGTAGCCTTCTTACCTACACCGTTTACCAGCAAATCGTAAGCTTCTTTTACACGAGCCCAACGTTTGTCACGGTCCATTGCGTAGAAACGGCCGATGATAGAAGCAATCTTACCTTCCGACTGTGCGCAGTGAGCAGTAAGCTGTTCGATAAAGCCCTTGCCACTCTTCGGGTCTGTATCACGACCATCCATGAAACAGTGAATAAATGTATTTTCCAGTCCGTATTCTTTAGCGATGTCGCACAACTTGAACAGGTGATCCAGTGAAGAGTGTACGCCACCGTTTGAAGTCAATCCCATGAAATGGATATTCTTTCCATGTTCCTTAGCGTAAGAGAAAGCAGAAACGATTTCTTTATTCTGCATGATGCTACCGTCGGCACAAGCACGGTTGATCTTCACCAAGTCCTGATAAACGATACGTCCGGCACCGATATTCAGGTGACCTACTTCAGAGTTACCCATCTGACCGTTAGGCAAACCTACGTTTTCGCCGCTGGCCTGCAACTGTGAGTGCGGATATTCTGCCAGCAAACTGTCCCAGTACGGAGTAGGAGTATTAAAGATCACATCATCTTTCTTGTGGTCGCCACATCCCCAACCATCAAGAATCATTAAAAGAGCTTTCTTAGCCATAATATTATTTTGTTTAAAAGTTGATATATCAAGTGCATGCTTTACAACATGCAAAAGTACAAAATATCCCTCGTATTAAGAATAAGTTTTCACTCTTTTTATGTATCGCAGCAACCGGATAATGAACTCTTACAGACAGGACTGCCGGAAAAAACAATCCCCCTTTCTATCTTCACGCAGACTGAAAGGGGGAATAATCAAAATAAAAAACAGGTATTTCTACAATTCTACTTCCTGTGTAAAAATTTCGCCAAACCTATTCTTAACCTCAACCCTTATTTTCTTTGCCTGTTTGGAAGGGCATGCACGGAACAAATGGCGGGTATGATAACCGGTACGCTTACCATTTTCCATGTTCAGATAATCCTGATCTTCATCATCGAACTGTTGCATGGCACCTTTCAGCACACCGTCTTCGTACCAGTTTACAGTGTATGCTATATCCCAATCCCAGATATTGGCTACAACATATTGTTTCTGAGTTTCAAATTCCCCCGGTTTGTAAAGACGGAACTGATAATCTGCCGGACGCCCTGTTGCCTTATAGCGCCATTTTACATCATCCCCTTTTACGGTTACTACCAAGTATCCGTTAGGAGCACCGCAACGGTTTACGTCACCTGCCCACCAGGCTCCGCAAGCTGCTCCTATATTATGCTCATATATGGCTGCTGCGGGTAGCGTATTTTCATAGAAATGTGTATGGCCGGAGAATATATGAACCTTATAAGGTCGTAAGATACGGAACAAAGCATTGGCATTGCGTACATTATCTCCACCTTCGACTGTCGTATTCGCCACCGGAGCATGAAGATTCAAAAAGACAGTAGTTCCTTCGGGCACATAACTTAAATCTTTTTTCAACCATTCAAGTTGTTCTTCAGTAAAGCGTTCTGTGTACTTCTTACCACCTTCATAATCGATATCTTTCATAGCAATAACATGCACCTTTCCTACATTGAAAGAGTAATCCGTAGGACCGAACATTTCATAATAGTTCTTCTCTCCGTATCCTTTCGCAGGTTCTGCCGTACGTTCCATATCGGCATACTGCAAGTTAAAGTCATGGTTTCCCATTACCTGAAACATGGTCAGTCCCAGATTCGAGATGGTAGTCCGATAAGGCTTATATAAATTCATGGCATCCCATACCAAATCCCCCAGTTGCATACCAATCGTTTCGGAAACATTCAGCGAATCAACTGTATGAACCAAATCGGGAACTGTTTCTGTGCGGAAACGTTCCAATTGCTTTTCTGTTTTAGCCTGAGGATCAGATATCGGAATAAAGACAAACTCGTCTGTTTCCTTTTCTCGCTTTTGAAGAATAAAATCGCACTGATTCTCTGTTTTTCCTGCATCCTGATAACGATAGAAGCCATCAGCTATTCCATTCTTTTCAGGAAGTACATAGTCGGCCGGAGTCGAAATATATACCATCGGCTGACGAAGCGGATCGGTATCCAGCAAATACATTCCCAAACTATCGGTTATCGTCATATTCTTTCCATCCGTTACAACGACTCCCTTTATAGGATTGCCCTGCATATCTTTAACTGTTCCTTTTACCACAGCCTGATTTCCGGCGGCCTGTATTGTCATCTGACAAAGCAAAGCAGTCAGGAATAGCCATTGCCTGTACATTTTTCTCATATATATTATATTGGTTTATTTTTTCGGGGCAAAATAACAGAAACAGTTTTAAGAATATGCGACAGAGCCTTTAATATAGAGCGACAATTCTGTTTCAGCTTTATTACATAGCCTTATAAATATGAACAGCCTGTTAATAACTTCGAAGTTATTAACAGGCTGTTCATATTTATGGAGCAAAAACTACAAAATTCTTTTAAAAATCGAATGAAAGTTGTCCGTCTCCCAGTAAATTAAACGACATCCGGTGATAAGGAGTCGTGCCATAATGAGCGATTGCCTCCCGATGCTTCTTGGTCGGATAGCCCTTATTCTTCTGCCAGTCATACTGAGGATATTCTTCGGCAAGCCGGTTCATATAATCATCACGATAAGTTTTGGCCAAAATAGAGGCGGCAGCAATCGACAAATATTTGCCATCTCCTTTTACAACCGTAGTATGCGGAAGATCCTGATACTTGTTGAACCGGTTTCCGTCAATCAACAAATGTTGCGGACGTACCTTCAACTGATCTATTGCACGGTGCATAGCCAGAAAAGAAGCATTCAGAATATTTATTTTGTCGATTTCCTGTGGCGTAACAACCCCTACAGCCCATGCTATTGCATCCCGCTCTATCACTTCACGCAATGCATAACGCTGATGTTCCGTCAACTGTTTAGAATCATTCAACTGCTGGTTTTCATAATCGGAAGGCAAGATTACCGCTGCTGCATATACAGCTCCTGCCAGACAACCTCGTCCAGCTTCATCACATCCGGCTTCAATCAGGTCTTTATGCAAATAAGGCAATAACATATACGTCGTTTTAAATTCGGGGTGCAAAGGTACGGTTTTCTGCAAAAAGCAATATCTATTTATCCCAAAAGTTATCAATCAATTATTTACTATGTTTGTTAATATCCGGTTTCTCGTAGCTTTTTTTCATCATTCTAAGAGTTTTTATAACTTTGCACCAATCAAGAAATGACCATGAAAAACATTAGTTTATATATAACAATAGTAATATTCCTATCTTTTTCCCTCAAATTCATCTATGCAGGCACTCCTCAAAAGACGATAAATGCGCTATTGGAAAAAGCCGAAAAGGAATTATACACTAGCCCCCAGCAGGCAGCTTATTATGCAACAAAAGCCCGAACGGAAACAGATTCTCCACTTTTACGTGCACAATCGCTCTATATTTATGCACAAGCCGAAAAGTTACTGGGCGATTTCGACGGATGCATTCAAGCCTTGTATGAAGCAGATGAGTTACTACCTAAGAACGACAAGAAGTTAAAAGGTCATATTTACAATTTGATGAGCGTAGGATATTGCAATTTAGGGGACTATAGCAAAGCCATTAATCTAAGTGACAAAGCCATCTCATTATTTAAAATGGAATCTGATTCATCAAATCTTGCTTCATGTTATAATAATAGAGGCATCATCCATACATATCTTAATGAATTTCAACAGGCAGAACGCTTCCTGAAGCAAGCATTGGCAATAAATCGTTCCTCAAAAAATCTAAAGAGCATAGCCAGCAATCTGAATAACCTATGTCTTTTCGAAGGGAATATTAACAAGCAACTGGAATGGATTAATGAAGCAATCATTATCAACAAGCACTTAAACGCAATCTGGTCGCTCGGAGAGAATTACAATAACTTGGGCAAACTATATTATTACGCTCATAAATATCCTCAAGCAATAACCGCGCTCGAGAAGGCCTACCAATTGGCACAGAATATAGGAGCCAAAGGTATTATATGCGACAATTATGAGTATTCGGCACTAGTATACAACGCTATTGGCAATTATCAAGCAGCCTATGAAAAACAAACCTCACTGTACGCACTAAGCAAAGAAATACAAAGTGAGAATAAACTGCGTACTGTTGAACAGCGCATAGCACAGGAAAAGCTGTTAGCACAACAACAAAAGGAAGAGTTACAGCAGCAAGAATATAAGATAAGATTGCTGCGCCGTAACATCATCACAATTCTTACTGTTACCATACTCCTTATTACTATAGGGTTCTTACTATTGCAACGTTTCAGACGTAAAAAGAAAATTCAGCTGCTCAACGCTCAATACCAGATTGAACAGTCGGAACACGAAATAGCCAAGCTGAAGATGCAACAGCAAAAAGCAGAATTGGAAAACGTACAACATGCATTAGAAACCAGCAAACAAGAAACCACTAATTTTGCCATTTTCCTTCAAAGTCGAAACGAACTATTGGATAAAATACAAGAACAGGTCCGACAAGGATACCGGATGGAAAAGCAAGAATTAATTCCACACCTGAAAAAAATTAATGCATTTATCAGTCAATATCAGACAACCAACAAAAACAGCAGTATGACATTGCAAACGATAGATGAAAAAATGAAAGAATTTCTTTCGCGCTTAAGCGAACAACATCCCAACCTGACACAAGGTGAAAAACATCTGGCAAGCTTGCTACGTGTAAATCTATCGACCAAAGAAATTGCCATGCTTACTGGTAACACGCCCAAAACAATCAATATGAACCGATATCGCCTACGGAAAGCTTTGGGATTATCACCGGAAGCAGATCTCGTTGCTTACATTCAGTCCATTTAATCTTTATAAATATAAAGGATACCGGTTAAATTGATTTCTACAGTTTTACCGGTATTTTTATTTTCTGAGTATTTTAGAGCGCCAAATACAGCCCACCTTCATTACACTCCATTTGTAGATACAAGTAGACATAAATACCTATTGGTAATCAAACTATTACAAAAATCAAGGTAGACATTATTACATCGTCAAATTCCACCTATGTAGACACTTTGTGACCTTTCCAAAAGAATAATCACCTTCCATTTTGAATACATTTGAGCATCGAAAAAATTCAATGACTAACCTTAATACAAACAAAAAACACAAATGGAAAAAAGAAGTTGTAGCAAAGCATGGCAGCTAATAGTTCTGCTTGCTTTATTGTTTCCAATGTCAGGATTCGCACAAGCAATCCAAGTGAAAGGTACAGTGCTCGACGCATCAGGAATGACTGTTATCGGAGCCAGTGTATTAGAAAAAGGAACCACCAACGGAGTAATTACCGACTTTGATGGAAACTTTGAATTAAGTGTATCACCCAATGGTACACTTGTTATCTCTTATGTAGGCTTCCAAACCCAGGAAATCGCTGTCAACAATCAGCAAAACTTTAAAATCACCCTAAAGGAAGATACCGAAGTGCTGGATGAAGTTGTAGTGGTAGGCTACGGAACGATGAAAAAAAGCGATATGACCGGAGCCATTTCATCAATCAAATCCGAAGATTTGATGAAGCGTGCTACAACCAGTGCCACAGAAGCCCTACAAGGGAAAGTCGCTGGAGTCAGCGTTTTAAAGTCTGGAGGTAATGCTGGAGCAGGTATCTCAGTAAAAATCCGAGGTATCAAAACAATGGGAGACAATGAACCGCTCTATATCATAGACGGATATCCAGGAGATATCAATACCATCAACCCACAAGATATTGAGTCTATGGAAATATTAAAAGATGGAGCAGCTGCAGCCATTTATGGCTCTGTTGCCGCAAATGGAGTAGTCATAGTCAATACAAAGAATGGCAAACAAGGAGAAATAAAAGTGTCATTCAATACATATATGACCTTCAATCAGCCAGCAAAGAAATTCGAAATGCTGGATGCTGACGGATATATGCAGGTCAACAACATGGCTTATGAAAATGCCAATAAAGAAAAGCCCGGCTATCTGACGTTTAAAGATGCAAACGGAAATCTTAAAAACCCGACAGGCTATAATACAAACTGGCAAGATCAAGTATTAGGCAATGGATTTTCACAAAACTATTATGTAAACCTCATAGGAGGTTCCGAACACGCAAAATATTCTTTATCATACGGTCATTCTGATGAAGACGGCATATTAAGAAGTAACTCATACATTCAGGATAATGCACGCATGAAACTGAATATGTCAAAATACATCTTCGACTTCGATGCTACCTTAAACTTTAAGGCAACAAGAAACAAACAACCTCAGTACTCACTGAAGGAAATGTACTCCTTAAGCCCACTGGTCCCTGTTTACGATGAAAGCCAGCCATCCGGTTACGGATTAACTAACATGACCGTTGATGGTGTTCCTATGGAGTTCCCGACCAACCGTAACATCATGGCAGACGATCATTTCAAGCAATCAAGAACAAACGGATATGACATTACAGGCAATATTGGTCTGACTATCCATTTTGCTCCCTGGCTTACCTTCAAAAGTTCATACACTTACGACGGCCTGTATACAACAACCAAGACACACTATGACGCATATACAGCCAGTTCACAGGAGCCCCGCCTATATCCTTACAATTATGAAGCCAATTCATACTTTTATTCGCATACTTTAGAAAACGTACTGACTTTCAATAAAGAATTCGACAAACATTCTGTTACAGTAATGGCTGGTAGTTCCGTTATTGCAAACAGACAAGACGAAAGCAGCATTTCCGTAGAAGGTAAAAAAACAGTCTATAAAGTAGAAAACGGACAACTGATTTCCAACGAAGAGCCCTCAGGCTTTTTCGATCCGACCTCTCCCACTATCAATGCTGGAAACGGAGGTACATTCAATGGTACAGGTACTTTCTACAATTATAATCGTGCATCATTCTTTGGACGTTTGAACTATTCTTTCGCAAGCAGGTATTTATTGCAGGCTACCGTACGCGCCGATGGTTCCTCAAAGTTCGGAAAAAACAACCGATGGGGGGTCTTCCCATCCGTTGCTGTAGGATGGAGAATCAGCGAAGAAGACTTCTTCCCTAAAAATACAATCATAAGCAATTTAAAGTTTCGCGCAAGCTGGGGACAATTAGGAAATGAAAATGCCTTGGGATACTATTATGCGCCAACTATGACAAACGACAATACTCAATGGATGAGTTATATACAAGGCGGAAATCCATGGATAGGTATGTCAAATCTTTATTTAGTAAACGACGATTTACGCTGGGAAACTACCGACTCGAAGAACATTGGCTTCGATTTCGGATTATTCAACAACCATCTAAGTGGTAGTATCAACTATTATTATAACGTAACCCGCGACCTGCTTATCGAGAAGGTCATGGCCCCTTCCGCCGGTATTTATAACCCGACAGTAAATGTTGGTAAAATGCGCAACAGCGGATTTGAGTTTGAACTAAATTACGCCAACAGCATCAGTGGCTTCGATTACAATATTGGCTTCAATCTATCTACTATCAGCAACGAAATGCTGGAAGCAGATCCTAACCAGGTTCTTTACGGCTCAGGCTGGAAAGGCGATGGCCACTTCGTCACACAAACATTAAAGGGATACCCAGTAGCCAGCTTCTTTTTGTATCGTACCGACGGACTATTCCAAAGCGATGCTGAAGCAGCAGCTTATGTAAACAAAGATGGTGAACGTCTGCAACCTGATGCAAAAGCCGGAGATATACGTTTTAAAGACCTCAATGGAGATGGAGTTATCGATGCCAACGATAAAGAATATTGTGGTTCCGGCATACCTAAAGTAGAAGCGAACTTATCATTCAGCGGTGCTTACAAAGGATTCGACCTTTCTTTCCAGTTGGGAAGCGCATGGGGAGCCAAACTATACAATGCAAACCGTCTGTATTATGAAGCAATGGACGCGGGAATTAACCAGTTTACCACGACAAAAGATGCATGGACACCACAAAACACGGATACAGATATGCCAAGAGCCGTATTGGGAGATCCTAACCAGAACACCAGAGAATCCGACCGTTTCCTGGAAAATGGAAATTTTGTCCGTATGCGCCAATTACAGTTGGGATATACTTTACCGTCCGCACTGGCAAAGAAAGCATATCTCGAAAAATGTAGAATCTATATAAGCGGTGAAAATCTGTTTACCATCACCAAGTATTCAGGAATCGATCCGGAATTTTCATCTGACATTTTAGATACCGGCGTCGACTCGTTTGTATATCCATTTACACGTTCATACGTAATTGGTCTGCAAGTTACATTCTAAATTTAACAAATCTATTAAAAGAACAGAATAATGAAAAAGATTATCTATATAGCATCTATTTTCTTCGCAAGTATATTTTCCGGATGCGATGATTTCCTAACAGTAGAATCTCCGGATTTTTCAACGGATAAATATTGGCGTAACAAAGACGACGTAGAAGCTGGACTGTCAGCCGTATATGGTCAGTTAGAGAATCGTACCGATGCATACGCACTCGGCGAAATCAGAGCCGTAGTAGAAACATTCAGAGGAGATGACATCACAACCGGACAGGATGTCAACAACTATCCGGAGTGGGGACAAATGTATAATTTCACTTATACCAATGAAAACTCCCGCATAAAAAGTTACTGGATGAACAACTACAACGGAATAAACTATGCAAACAATGTCATATTTGGAATAGATAAAGTACAAGCTGGCAATAACCCCATGAATCAGGAAGATTATAGCCACACCATGGGAGAAGCCGTTTTCCTTCGTGCCTACTATCATTTCAAGCTCATTATGAACTGGAAAGAAATTATCATTCGCGACGAGTACCTGACCAGTGAAGCACAAACGCACAAAGCCCTGTCTTCGCGTATAGACTGCTGGGATTTTGTCTGCTCTGAACTTTCACGTGCAGGCAGTATGTTACCCGAAACTCGTCCTTCACAAGAAGCCGGACGTGTAACCAAAGGAGCAGCCTACGCTTATCTGGGATGGGCCTATCTGACACGAGCCTATGAAGAACCCGAACAAAAGGAATTCTTCTTGTCGGAAGCCATGAAGGCGCTGAACAATGTTTCCGGTTATGAACTGGTAGACAATTATGAAAGTCTGTTCAACGGTACAAATAAAAACAGCAGTGAAGCAATTTTCGAATTACAATTCACCAATACAACTGCCGACGGGACCTATCACAAACACGTTTTACACTATTGGTTAGCAGCTCCATCAATGGGAGGATGGGATGAAATCAGAATAAGTCCCATGATGTATAATGAATACTTAAAAGAAGGAAGAATTGCAGAAAACAACATGTATGATGCACGTGCATACGGCTCCATGATTTTCGATGACCCGTATTATACCGAGAATCCCAACATCTATGGCATGAAATATGATGAAGTATTCGAAGGTAATCCGGAAGTTTCAAACTGCTTCAAGAAATATTTGCCAGCTTCACTTGAAGAATTCAACCAAAGTGCAGTAGCAACAAACATTCCATTGATGAGATATGCCAATGTCATGTTAATGAAAGCTGAAATATATAATGAACAAAATCTTCAGGATGAAGCAATTCCATTAATAAACAAAATACGTAAGATCCATGGCAGACTTCCCGAAATGACAGGAAAGTCTTATGAAGATGTAAAAGCACAAATAGAACACGAACGGCTCGTTGAGTTTGCATTAGAGAACGTCCGTTTCTATGACTTGCGCCGATGGGGTAAGTTGAAAGAAGCAATGCAAGCTGCCGGCAGAACAAATTTCAACGTTACAGAAGATGAATTCTTACCCATCCCGTTGATGGAAATTCAAAGTAACAATGAAATCAATTAACAAGTCCGGTTCTCTTTATCAAGGCAGACCATATCTCTGCCTTGATAAATAACCACTATCTTTGCTTATAAAAAACAACAAAGAAAGAACATGTTTACAGTTATAGGATTTATGTTAGGAGGTATGGCTATCGGTTTCCTGCTCCGTCGCCAGAATTTTTCGTGGATAAATAAAGTTATAACGTCACTTATCTGGATACTACTTTTCTTGCTCGGCATCGAAGTAGGAGGTAACAAACAGATAATGGAAGGACTTGCCACTCTGGGAGTAGAAGCCTTCGCCATTACGCTTGCATGCGTGCTGGGCAGCTGCATTTTTGCCTGGGGGTTATGGTATATCCTGTATAAGAAGAAAGGAGGGAAAGCATGAAAGGAAGTTTGATTATTGTCGGATTTTTCGTCATCGGAACATTATGCGGATTATTCCATATCATTCCATTCGATTTGACACAAAGCAACATTAGCTTTTATGCCTTATGTGCCCTGATGTTCAGTGTAGGATTAAGTATAGGAAGTGATCCTCAAACGTTGAGAAACTTCCGTTCACTGAATCCCAGGTTAATATTCCTGCCTGTAGCTACCATACTGGGAACCATATCGGCTGCTGCACTGGTCAGCCTCGTATTGCCACACCGAAGTGCAGCCGAGTGCATGGCAATAGGCTCCGGATTCGGCTATTATTCACTTTCCAGCATCTTCATAACACAATATAAAGGGCCGGAATTAGGAACCATAGCCTTACTCTCCAACATATCACGTGAAATTATTACTTTACTGTGTGCTCCTTTACTGGTACGCTGGTTCGGAAATCTTGCACCAATCTCGGCCGGAGGAGCTACTACAATGGATACTACTTTACCTATCATAACCCGCTACGCAGGTCAGCAGTTTGTCGTAGTTTCCATTTTTCACGGTTTCGTCACCGATTTCAGTGTACCATTTCTCGTAACATTCTTTTGCTCCATTTAAAAACAAATCAACCCATTCTATGAAGAAACACTTTTTTTATATTACATATTTACTTGCCTTTACTGCTACATTGCCGGCTCAGGCCGACAATGTGCCCTGGCAAAATCCACAGATAAACGAAATAAACCGTGAACCGATGCACGCCCATTTTCTCCCTTTCATCGATGAAAATGCAGCACTGGCACAACAAGCTCTTCCCGATTTACAACGTTTCGAAATCAATGCCCGTACCGAGCGCCGCATCTCACTGAATGGAACATGGAAATTTCTGTTCTCAAAAAATAATGATGCTTGTCCGGCCGATTTCCACAAGCCAGGATATAGTACACGTAAATGGAAAGACATAAAGGTACCAAGCAGCTGGGAACTTCAGGGATTCGACGCTCCCATCTACACAGATGTGTCTTATCCTTTTCCTTGTAACCCTCCCTACGTTCCTGCCGATTACAATCCGGTAGGAGCATATATCCGTGAGTTTTCCGTACCCGAGAGCTGGAACGGAATGGATATCTTCCTCGATTTTGAAGGAGTAGAATCGGCTTATTATTGCTGGGTAAATGGAGAACTGGCCGGATACAGTGAGGACAGCCGTCTGCCTGCTCACTTCAATGTAACCAAGTTATTAAAAAAAGGAAAGAACAAGCTGGCAGTCAAGGTATTTCGCTACAGCGACAGCTCGTATATGGAAGATCAGGATTATTGGAAATACAGTGGTATCGAACGCGATGTATACTTATATGCCCGTCCGCAAAGCCGTGTAAAAGATTTCAAACTGACCGCAGGACTAATAAACCAATACAAAGATGGGGATTTCGATATAAATATTTTATTGAACCAGCCTCAACAAGGCCAGCATGTCGAATTTAAAATTCTGGATACTAAAGGAAAGACTATTTATACGCAAAAAAAAGAAATAAAAAGCAGCTCCGATACATTGTTATCGGGAAATAAGCTTATTAAAGGTGCCCAAGCATGGAATGCTGAAACGCCTAATCTCTATACGCTGGTAGTCAATACGTTCGACAAGCAAGGAAAACCGATGGAATCGTTTGCACACCCGTTCGGTTTCCGCACCATAGAAATGAAAAACGGGCAGCAGCTTATCAACGGAGTACCCGTATTATTCAAAGGAGTAAACCGACACGAACACGATCCTTATACAGGACGTTCCATCGATGTGGCAAGTATGTTGACAGATATTCGGCTGATGAAGCAATTCAATATCAATGCTGTACGTAATTGTCATTATCCAGATCACTACCAATGGTATGCACTATGCGATAAATATGGATTGTATCTGGTAGGAGAAGCAAACATTGAAAGTCACGGAATGATGAGTCACAAAGACGGTACACTCGCCAACTATCCAGAGTGGGAATCTGCATTCATGCAACGGATGAGCCGCATGGTAACGCGCGACCGTAATTGTACCGCCATTGTTACATGGTCGCTGGGGAACGAATCTGGTTATGGAAAACATTTTGAAACAATATACAACTGGACAAAGGAAACCGATCCTACTCGTCCGGTACAGTACGAAGGAGGAGGTTATGAAGCCAAGTCAGACATTTACTGCCCGATGTATCCCCGTATCTGGTCACTCCGCCGTCACATCAACCAACGAGATGCTCGCCCAATGATTATGTGCGAATACGCCCATGCGATGGGCAACAGTGTCGGGAATCTGCAAGATTACTGGGACTTAATCTATAAATACGATCAGCTACAAGGAGGATTTATCTGGGACTGGGTAGACCAGACTTTTGCCAAGAAAGATGAAAAAGGGAAAAATATCTGGGCCTATGGTGGAGATATGGGTTATGTGGGAGTACATAACGATTCCAACTTCTGTGCCAACGGCCTGGTTGCGGCCGACCGTTCATTGCATCCCCATATCTATGAAGTAAAAAAGGTTTATCAGTATATCCACTTCCGTCCCGTAGCTTTTACAGCCAATCGTATCAATGTAACCAACTGGCACGATTTTATTGACCTCTCCGGCTATCGGTTACGCTGGACGATAGAGGCAGACGGAAAGAATATCCAACAAGGCATCATGGACTTTCCAATGATTGCAGCACGGCAAAGCCGGGAAATTGTAATTCCTATGCACGCCATAACAGCAAGTGAAAAGGAATATTTTCTGAAACTGGAAGCTATCACCCGTCAAGATGCCCCTATGATTCCGGCAGGCCATGTCGCAGCAATGGAACAATGGAAATTACCTGTAGAACATACGGCTCAGAATATTGAACTTGTCGACGGAACACTGACAGCAGAACGTACACCCGAAAGTATCAATCTAAATGGGACTAATTTCCGTATCTGCTTTTCTACGACCAACGGAGAAATGACGGCTCTCGAATTCAACGGCAAAAATTTGATAAAAGAAGGATTGCAGGCTAACTTCTGGCGTGGACTGACAGATAATGATGTAGCAAATGGCACTCCGGAACGCTGCCGGACTTGGCAAAAAGCCGGTGAAAATGCCAGACTAAAAGACTTAAATCTAAAAGAAAGTACAGATAAGCATCAGGCCATCGTCTGTGCCTTGTATCGCATGGAAGAACAAGATGCCGACTTGAGCATCAACTATATAATCCGACCTGACGGCGTTGTAAAAGTCACAATGTCGTTTGTTCCAGGGCAGAAAGAATTGCCTGAGATGCCTCGTCTGGGAATGCGCATGGTTCTGCCTGCCGAATATGAAATAATGACATGGCTGGGAAGAGGTCCGCACGAGAACTATTCCGACCGAAAGAATAGCGCTGCAATAGGTTTATATACAGCCAATGTTTGGGAACAGTATCATCCTTATGTACGTGCTCAGGAAACAGCCAATAAATGTGATGTCCGCTGGGTAGCCCTACGCAACCAGCAGGGAGAAGGACTGCTGGTTACCGGTGAAGAGCCGTTAAGTGTAAGTGCCTGGAATTTTCCACTCGAAGATATCGGCTACCGCCCGTTTAACATAGAACGCCGGCACGGAGGCAGCATAGAGAAACAAGATCTTGTATGGCTGAACATCGATCACCTGCAAATGGGTGTAGGCGGTGATAATACATGGGGAGCACAAGTACATCCCGAGTACACTATCACACCTCATGCATGGCAGTACAGTTTTACCATACAGCCTCTGAATGCAAAAACAGATGCTGCCCAACAAGCACATAAAAAGTTTTTTAATGACAACATCCAGTAATTAATATTTATTTATAGCCCATGAAAAAATATACAGTAAAGGCCTTCATGTTATGGGGAGTGATTGCAGGTATTTCTGCCTGCACGACGCTCTCCCGACAAGATGCTTCTCAAGGAAAAGACCGATACGATTTCGGCAACATCCTGAATATTGCAATTACACCCGATTCCACTGTCCGCCGTGTCGGATGTTTTACTGACGCCGGTTCATGGATGGGATTTACCATTCCGCAACGAGATAAATGGATAAATGGATTCTGCGGACCGTTCAGCATAGATAACCGGATATGGTTTGCACAGTCGGCCGTCGAAGCGAGTATCACCGGAGCTACTACAACCATGGTTGCCGACTCTACGTCTTATTTTCCGGGAGAAGTTTACATGTCTGCATCATCCGATGCCGGAACAATCTGCCAACGCCTGAATTTTATAAATGCATCAACTGCCTTACTTCAGGTAGAAAGCAATAGTGACAAAGGACTCAGCTTCACAGCCAGACAATGGAACAACAATGTGTATCTGGAAGCCGACCGCAACAAAGTTACGGCACGCCATGCAAATGGAGAAATTATCACAATTACTTTCGATTCTGACGTAACTCTTACTTGCAACGGACAAAACTATATAGCAAAAACAGCACCGGGATGTAAACAAACCGATATTGCCATTTCATTCTTCGCTTCCGAAAAAGAATTGCCGGCAAGTGAACAACGTATACGGGCATTACTGAACAACCCTTCACAAGACCTGAAAGCAAATGCCGAACGATGGAACGGATACTTGAGCAAGATTCTGCGTAACGATATGAAGCCGGAATACGACCGCATTGCTGTAAAATCGGCTGTTACCTTAATTTCCAACTGGCGCACACATCGCGGAGGATTATTGCACGAAGGTGTCATACCAAGTCATGCAGTCAGCTATTTTATCGGGTTCTGGGCATGGGACAGCTGGCGTTTTTCGGCAGCATTAGCAAGCTTCGCTCCCGAACTGGCAAAAAACAATATCCGGGCTATGTTCGACTATCAGTTGCCCGACGGTATGATCATCGACTGCATCTATACCAATTCTGCCGATAATAATACCCGCGACAGCAAACCGCCTTTGGTATGCTGGGCAGTAGACGAGATATTCACTCATACTCAAGATACAACTTTCGTCAAGGAAATGTATCCACAATTGCTTGCCTACTATAAATGGTGGTATAACAAACGTGACCATAACCATAACGGTATCTGTGAATTTGGTTCAACTGACGGTACCTTGGAAGCTGCCGCATGGGAAAGCGGAATGGACAATGCCATCCGCTTCGACAATACAAAAATGCTGAAAAACGCGGATGATGCATGGAGTATGGACCAGGAAAGTGTAGACCTGAACGCATATCTTGCCTATGAATGTAAACTGCTGAAAAAATTTGCGACACTCATCGGTACACACTTCGACGGACCTGATTATAGTGATCAGATTGCCGATTATTTCTTTGACGACAAAATCGGATGGTTCTGCGACCGCCGGCTAAGTGATGGTGGCTTCATCGAAGAACCCGGTTGTGAAGGATATACTCCATTCTGGGTACAGATAGCCGACAAGAAACAAATGGACAAGGCTATAAAACTACTTACCGATACGACCAAGTTCTCAACCTATATACCTTTCCCTACGGCAGCCGCCGACAATCCTAAGTGCGACCCGAACGGTTACTGGAGAGGACCGATATGGCTCGACCAGACATATCAGGCCATCAAAGGGTTACGTAATTACGGTTACGGGGAACTTGCCGACCAGTACACCGAGCAAGTTTTCGAACGCTGTCAAGGACTGACAGGAGATGCCCCGATACACGAAAATTATGGTACACACAACGGAGAACGTCTTCAAGCTCCTCACTTCAGTTGGAGTTCATCACATTTATTGATGATGTACGAAGATTACGGAAAATAGAATAATTTTTTCATATCACACTTTCATAAAGGAAGGGTATCTCTTTAAATCGGATATTCTTCCTTTTTTATGATTCTTATTTGGCTGTTACAAGTTCTTTGTCCACAGTACCTACTTCATTCGAAGGATTTCAATATAATGTCAACAAATGAAGAAGAGGATAACAGGCAGAAGAACTTTGCAAGTAAAAGAAAAGTCCTCGCTGTTTCTATTTATTTTTTGTACAAACATTTTTATTTTTTGTACAAAAAAATAAAAAAACGTCGCGATAAATTTCTGAAAACATGCGGACGTTTACTCCACTTTCCGCCGACGTTTTTTCCGAAACAAGGCGAGAATTTATACACGACAGGAAATAGCTGCTGGCACCTGCCCCAAAGCAGCCGACAAACCCACTGATCACGATATAAAAAATCTCCTTGCTCCAACCCTGACATTCTTTGTACAAGGTGGAACAAGGAGATTTCCTTTGTATAAATATTTGATTTATAAAGTTACTACAAAAAAGTGAAATGCGGAAAGATATAGTGATA
>UMHF01063789.1_pt1 | contig 48579 bp, 36 predicted proteins | sample 1965431 | NCBI WGS metagenome assembly UMHF01 (sample SAMEA4836088, study PRJEB28245) | human gut metagenome | biome: gut microbiome; material: fecal sample | place: Denmark | collected 2008
GGATGGGTGGGGAACGTGGTTGTTTTGGCAACTGATCTCCGCCACAAATTACCCTTGGCATACTTGCGCGAAAGCCTACTGGTGCTACACTTGCAATTGCTGTTTCAGGGCGGGGTGAAATTCCCCACTGGCGGTAAATCGGGCGGTGCCAAAGGGGTACCGTGGCGCAGGTAAAGTGCCTGCGACCGAGCCGATGAGTCCGCGACCCGTGTGTGCGTTGGTTCGCATGCCGGCTGAACTGGTGAGATCCCAGTACCAACGGTTAGAGTCCGGATGAAAGAGGCAGGTGATCTTATGTCTGAACAGTCGCAGCATATCCATTTTGAGAACACGAATAGGTGGAGCACCAAACAGCTCGTTACCATGGCGCTGATGTGCGCCTTGGGCGCCCTGTTTATGTATGTGCAGCTGCCCATCCTTCCTTCGGCGCCGTTTTTGACGTATGACCCGTCGCTGGTGCCGGCGATGGTGTGTGGATTTGCGTATGGCCCTGGTGCCGGCACAGCTGTTGCCGCTATGGCGATCGTTATCCATGCGCTTACCACGGGCGATTGGGTCGGTGCGCTTATGAACTTGGTTGCCACGCTGGGCTATATTCTGCCTGCGGCTATCGTCTATCAGAAGATGCACACCTACAAGGGTGCCGTGATTGGCCTGGTGCTCGGCGTCATTGCCGCTACAGCGCTGTCTATGGTCGCAAACCTTACTATTGGCGTATGGTTCTGGTATGGCTCGGCCGATGTGATTCTGCCGCTCATGCTTCCCGCTGTTTTGCCGTTTAACCTCATCAAGACTGTGCTTAACTCGGTACTCACGCTGGCGGTGTACAAGGCGGTCTCTAATCTCATCACGCCCAAGAAGGACCAGGTCAAAGGCCGCGCATGATTGAGTGTCGGGGCGTTTCCTTTAGCTATGACGGTGCCGTGCCGGCGCTCGACGGCGTCGATCTAAACATCGAGGACGGCGAGTTTTTCTGCATCCTCGGTGGTAATGGGTCGGGCAAGTCGACGTTTGCCAAGCATCTGAATGCACTGTTGCAGCCCGATGCGGGCACGGTGCGTATCAACGGTATGGATGCGTCCGACCTCGAGCTGGTCTATGACATTCGTTCGACCGCGGGCATGGTATTCCAGAATCCCGATGATCAGCTGGTGGCAACGCTTGTCGAAGATGACGTTGCGTTCGGTCCCGAAAACCTTGGCGTGCCATCGGCGCAAATTGCGCAGCGCGTACGCGAGGCGCTGAAGGGCGTGGGCCTGGTGGGCTTTGAGCGCCACGAGACCCATGCGCTTTCGGGTGGTCAAAAGCAACGCGTGGCGCTTGCCGGCGTGCTCGCCATGGAGCCGCGCGTGCTCATTTTGGATGAGGCCTCCTCGATGCTCGATCCGCGCGGACGCAAGGGTCTTATGAAAGCGTGCCGCGCACTTCACGATCGTGGCATGACTATCGTGATGATTACGCACTTTATGGAGGAGGCCGCCGAGGCCGATCGTGTCGCGGTGTTTCGGGCGGGGCACGTTGCCATGCTCGGTACGCCCGAGGAAATCTTGACGCGGGCGGATGAGCTTGCGCAGCTCAACCTGGATATGCCGGCGTCGTGCTGCCTAGGTAGGGCACTTCGTGCGAAGGGCGTGCCCGTTTGCGCGCAGGTGCGTGAGGCGGATATGGTCGCCGAGATTGCGCAGGCTTATGCCGAGCGGAGTGGGGCAGGCACCGCGGGGCAGTCTTCCGCATCCCAGTTGGAAATCGCTGACGGAACTGTTCCGGTAGACAACGAGGGCAACGCGTCGGAGCCCGTCATAGAGCTATCCCATGTTTCGTACAGTTATTCGCTCAGTCCGCGCGAGCGCCGCCGCTGGCATAAGCGCTCGGCCACTGCGGGCAAATCGAGCAAACAGGCTCTCTGGGGAAACGACCCCAGCAGTCCGTGGGCACTGCGCGATGTATCGCTGACGGTGCGTCGCGGCGAGTTCCTGGGCTTGGCAGGTCATACTGGTTCGGGTAAGTCGACGCTGGTCCAGCATCTCAACGGTTTGATTCGCCCCCAGGAGGGATCCGTTCGCGCGCTGGGGCTCGATCTGTCAAACAAGAAAGACGCCGCCGCGGTTAAGGCCAAGGTCGGCGTGGTGTTTCAATATCCTGAGCGTCAGCTGTTTGCCGAAACCGTGGCGCAGGACGTGGCGTTTGGTCCGCACAACCTTGGCTTGCCGCAAGATGAAGTCGACCGTCGTGTCGAGTCATCGCTCTCGCGCGTGGGCCTCGACCTTTCCACGGTCGGCGACAAGAGTCCCTTTGAGCTTTCGGGCGGTCAGCAACGGCGTGTGGCATTCGCCGGCGTGCTCGCCATGGAGCCCGAAGTCCTGGTGCTCGATGAACCCATGGCGGGGCTCGATCCGGCTGCGCGCAGGGATTTCCTAGGGCTCATCGGTCGACTCCATCGCGAGGGCCTGACCGTTGTCATGGTTTCGCACAGCATGGATGACCTGGCCAATTGCTGCGACCGTATCGTCGTAATGAACGAAGGTGCGGTGTTTGCCGAGGGAACCCCCGCGCAGGTGTTTGCGCATGCCGATGAGCTCAAGTCGATCGGCTTGGGCGTTCCCGCCGCCCAGCGTATGGCGCTGGCGCTTACGGAGGCGGGCGTGCCGCTGCGTCGCGGCGGGCTCTATACGGTTGAGTCGCTGGCAGACGAGTTGGTGGACCTGCTAATCGGTCGCTCGGGCGGTTCTTCTAACGTCTCGGACATTGCTAAATCCAAGACGGTCGCGCGAGAGGAGGGCTGCTGATGGAGGCGTTTTCGTTTGGCAGCTACTATCCCGGCGATAGTGCAATCCACCGCCTGGACCCGCGAACCAAGTTGCTCTTGGGCTTTGTGTTTCTGATCACGACGCTCACGGTCAGTGGCTTCCGCGGACTGGCCCCGGTCGCAATTTTCGTTGTGCTGACCTATGCCGTGTCTCGGGTGCCGGTTCGTCGCGTTCTGTCGTCGATGGCGCCGCTGCTGGCAATCGTCGTCGTGGTCGCGGTGCTCAACTTGTTTACCGATCAGAGTGGGCGCATCCTGTGGCAGCTCGGCTTTCTGCAGATAAGCGAGGGCTCACTGCGTTCTGCCGCCTTTATGGCGTGTCGCCTGACGTTGATGATGGCCGGTATGAGCGCCATTACACTCACCACGCCGACGCTCGACCTCACCGCGGGCTTTGAGCGCCTGCTCGCGCCGCTTGCGCGTGTGGGACTTCCTGCGCACGAGCTCGGCATGATCATGGGTATCGCGCTACGCTTTATGCCGCAGTTTGCCACTGAGATGAAGCAGACGGCCGATGCACAGGCAAGCCGCGGTGCGCGCGTGACGGGCGGTCCGCTCGGTGGCGTACGCATGCTCGGCAGTGTGGCGATCCCGCTGTTCACCGGCGTGTTCCGCCATGCCGAGACGCTGTCTGCTGCCATGGATGCACGCTGCTATCATGGCGAGCAGGGCCGCACGCGCCTGCATGCGCTTACGTTTGGCCGCGGCGATGCGTTGGCGGCGGTGGTGACGGCGTTGCTGCTCATCTGCGTCATCGTCATCAACCTTCAACTTGTTTAGGCGCGATTCGAGCGCAAGAAAGGGGTCCCTATGACCGACAACGACCGCACGGCTCAGCTTGAGCGCGCCTGTTCGTATCTCAGGCGCATTCCGGCGTGGTATCTGGCCACGACCGATGTGGCCGACGGACATCAGCCCCGCGTGAGACCGTTTTCGTTTGCCATGGTCGATGACGGTAAGTTGTGGTTTTGCACATCGCGCGACAAGGATGTGTGGGCGGAGCTGAGTGCGAATCCCAAGTTTGAGCTCTCGGGCTGGAAGCCGGGGGAATGTTGGATCGTATTGACCGGCGAAGCCGCACTTGAGGACGACGCAGTTGCGAGCGACAAGGTGCGTCAAGCGGGCTTTAAGCACATGGTGGGCATTGGCGAGGAACACGAGAGTGCCAACGACGGCCGCCTTGCTTTCTTTTCGGTCCGCAATATTGCCGCGCGCTTCTGTGATATCGACGGCAGCGAGGAGCGCCTGGAGCTCTAGCTCGCACAAACCAGGTTCCCAAACTAACTAGTACAGGAGGAAACGTGGACGGATTGAATACGGTGTTGGAGTATCTGACGTCGGTGCCGGCATGGTATTTGGCGACGAGCGTTGACGGACAGCCTCATGTGCGTCCGTTTTCGTTTGCGCAGATCCAGGATGGCAAGCTGTGGTTTGTAACAGCGCGCACCAAAGATGTGTGGCAAGAGCTGCTGCAAAACCAGCGCTTTGAGGCCACGAGTTGGTGGCCGGGCCATGGCTGGCTTATCTTGCGCGGGCGTGCCGGCTTGGATGACCGGGCTTTAGACGAAATGCGCGAAGCCGGGTGGAAGCATCTAGAGCACCTGGGCGAGCACTATGAGGGGCCTAACGACCCCACGCTCGTCTTCTTTAGCGTCGAGGATCCCGAGGCTTTTATCTGCAATCACGACGAATGGGTGCCGGTCGAGCTCTAGCCGGCTGGCTCATCCTAACAACTTGGTTTTCGCATGGGCGGGCCCCGTATTGCCCGGTGCCGTTAGGAGCGCCGGTCAATACGGGGCCCGCTCCATTTGTCAATTCCTTCAAGCGAATGTGTCGGGAATGTTTCAATGCATGAATATGCAAGCCATTTACGTATTCATGCATCTTTTGGTGCTAAAGTTTCAACCCACTTCATAACGGCCGCTGCGAAATGCGCATCGGTGCATAAATCGCAGACAAGGAGTCTGATATGTCTTTGAAGGTTGGAATCGTCGGCGCGGCTGGATATGCCGGAGCCGAGCTCATTCGCCTCGTGCTCGGTCATCCCGAGTTTGAACTTGTTGCCATTACGTCCAACGCCGATGCCGGCCAGCCGCTGTCCGCGGTGTATCCGAGCTTTGCTGGCGTGAGCGATCTGGTTTTCACCACGCATGACGCCCCCGAGCTTAAATCCTGCGACGCCGTCTTCTTGGCCGTGCCGCACACGGCTGCCATGGCACAGGTGCCCGCACTGCTTGCATCTGGCGTGTCCTGCTTCGATCTTTCGGCCGATTACCGTCTGAGCGACGCGTCTGTCTTTGAGGCATGGTATGCCGTCGAGCACACGAGCCCCGAGTTGCTCAAGACCCGCGCTTTCGGCCTGCCCGAGCTGTTCTGCCAGGACTTGGAGACCGCCGCATCCGATTATGCCGCCGGAAAGCCCGTGTTGGTCGCCTGCGCCGGCTGCTATCCCACCGCAACGAGCCTTGCAGCCGCTCCTGCCGTGCGTGCGGGCTGGGTGGCCGAGAGCGGTCCCGTGATCGTTGACGCTATCAGCGGCGTGACGGGTGCCGGCAAGTCCTGTAACGCCCGCACCCATTTTTGCAGCGCGGACGAGAACCTGGAAGCCTATGGCGTGGGCAAGCATCGTCATACGCCCGAGATCGAGCAGATACTCGGCCTGGCCGACCGCATCGTCTTCACCCCGCACTTGGCACCGCTCAAGCGCGGCCTGCTTTCCACGGTGACGATGCCGCTCGTGCCGCAGGCTCTCGACGCGCTGGTTCTTGAGGATGTCGTCGACCATTACAAGAAGTTTTACGCCGGTCGCACCTTTGTGCGCGTGCTCGATGCCGGCCAGCAGCCCAAGACGGCTTCGGTCGTCGGTACCAATGCCGCCCAGATTGGCCTTGCGCTCAACAAGCGTGCAGGCGTGCTGGTGGCGACGGGCGCCATCGACAATTTGTGCAAGGGTGCTGCGGGCCAGGCGGTCCAGTGCGCCAACATCGTTTTTGGCTTTGACGAGCGACGAGGCTTGCTCACAGTGGCGTGCCCGGTGTAGCACATTCGATTGTTAGCGATTTGGTAGTCGGGTATCGAGTTGGGCGCCACTTTTAAGCTGGTCTAGTAGTTGCGACCGGAATGGCGTGCCAGCCGATGCCCGCTTTTTTATTTGATATAGGGAGTCGTAGGGACGATGAATACCGACCTGATTGATATTAAGATACGCGCCGTCGAGGGTGGCGTTACGGCGGCAGCTGGCTTTAAGGCCGCAGGCATCCATGCGGGATTCCGGAAGAATCCCGAGCGCTTGGACTATGCGCTCGTCGTGCCCGATAAGCCCTGTCCCGGCGCCGGCGTGTTTACGACCAACCGCTTTTGCGCGGCGCCCGTGCAGGTGAGCCGTGTCAACCTGGGCGGTGCGGACAAGGGCTATGGCATCATCGCCGGCGTTTCAATCAACTCCGGCAACGCGAACGCTGCCACGGGCGAGACCGGCCTAGCCTGCGCGCGCGAGACGTGCAACATCGCCTCGCAGGTTATTGGCTGCGAGCCCCAGCAGATCCTGGTTGCCTCGACGGGTGTGATCGGACAGATTTTGCCGATCGACACGTTTGAGGCAGCCGTCCCGTCCGCCTACGAGGCGCTCTCTGCCCATGGCGGTGCCGATGCGGCCCGTGCCATCATGACGACCGATACGCATTCCAAGGAGTATGCCGTTCGCTATCGCAGCGAGGCTGCGGGCCATGCGGGCAACGCTTATACGGTGGGCGGTATGTGCAAGGGCTCGGGCATGATCATGCCCAACATGGCCACCATGATCGCAGTTATCACCACCGATGCCCCCGTCAAGCCTGCGGCACTTCATGCCCTGCTGCTCTCGACCGTCAAGCAGACCTTTAACAAGGTAACGGTCGATTCCGACACCTCGACCAACGACACCTGCATCATGCTTGCCTCCGGCGCCGCTGCCGCAGATGCCGAGCCTATCGTCGAGGGCTCCGATGCCTTTGACGAGTTGGCATTTGCCGTGCACGAGGTGTGCGAGAGCCTGGCGCGCAATATCGCCGCCGATGGTGAGGGCGCATCCAAGCTTGTTACGGTCAACGTTACCGGAGCCGCCAACGACGAGGAAGCTGATATCGCCGCCCGTGCCGTCGCCAACTCGCCGCTCGTTAAGACCTGCATCGCCGGCCACGACTGCAACTGGGGCCGTGTTGCTATGGCGCTTGGCAAGTGCGGCGTGAAGTTTAATCAGGAAGACGTTTCCATCGACATGATGGGCATGCCTGTCTGTCGCGACGGTCTGACTGTTCCCTTTGACGAGGACGAGGCTCTACGACGTTTCGAGGCGCCCGAGATCGTGATCTCGGCCGACCTGGGCGCAGGCGACGCGGCAACGACTGTGTGGACCTGCGACCTCACGCATGAATACATCTCCATCAACGGCGACTACCGTTCCTAGATTCCAGGCATGCTGCGCATCTTGCCGCGATTGCGGACGGCGGAGTACGGCGCGATAACGATACGAAAGACGAGGCAGATTATGAAATTCGCACGCGATTGTCGTTCGAGCGAATCCAACGAAGCAACCGCGCAGCTGCTGTTCGAAGCGCTGCCGTGGATTAAGAACCTGACCGGCAAGACGGTTGTTATCAAATATGGCGGAGCCGCCATGGTTGATGAGCAGCTGCGCCGCGACGTGATGAGCGACATCGTTTTGCTCAAGATCATCGGTATGCGTCCCGTCATCGTGCACGGCGGCGGCAAGGCTATCAACGAGGCGCTCAGCCACTACGACATCCCCGTCGAGTTTAAGAACGGCCAGCGCGTGACTACGCCTGCCACCATGGACATCGTGCGCGAGGTACTGGGCGGCAAGGTCAATCAGGAGCTGGTCGCGGCGCTCAACCACCACGGCAACCTGGCCGTGGGCGTGTCGGGCAGCGATGCCGGCACGCTCATCGCCGAGCCGCTCGACCCCGAGCTCGGTCGCGTGGGCAAAGTGACGCACGTCAACACCGACTATATCGAGCGCTTACTCGATAGCGAGTACATCCCCGTCATCGCTACCGTCGCGGCGGGGGAGGACGGCGGTTTCTTCAACATCAACGCCGACACCGCCGCCGGTGCCGTTGCCGCGGCGCTCCACGCGCATAAGGCGATCTTTTTGACCGATGTCGATGGCCTGTACAAGGACTTTAGCGACAAGGACTCGCTTATCTCCAACCTAACGCTCGACGAGGTTAACGAAATGCTCTACGGCGGCGAGGTCGATAAGGGCATGATTCCCAAGCTGCGCGCGGCCGTCGATGCGCTTACCGGCGGCGTATTTCGTGCCCACATCATTAACGGTACTACGCCGCATTCGCTGCTCCTGGAGCTGCTGACCGATGCCGGCGTCGGCACCGTGATCCATTCCACCGAGACGGCTTACGAGTTCGATACGCATCCGCATCCGCTTTCGACGTTTGCTGCGCGTCTGACCGAAAACCTTGACGAGGTCGAGAAGCTTCAGACGGTCTAGCTGACCCGCAGCCGCCCCATTCCTGCACCCATAGCCCCGCGCCGTCTGGCGCCCAACGAAAGGCATCCCATGTCACTTGCAGCTCAGCAATCGCTTGAATCCCATTACGTTATGCATACCTTTGGCCGCTCTCCGGTCGAGTTTGTCGAGGGTCACGGCATGAAGCTCACCGGCGACGATGGCCGTGAGTACCTCGACTTTCTTGCCGGCATCGGCGTGTGCAGCCTAGGTCATGGCGACCCGGCTGTGCTCTCGGCGCTCGAGGCACAGACCAAAAAGCTCATGCATGTCTCCAATTACTTCTACATCGAGCAGCGCGGACAGGTCGCGGCGCTGCTGTCCAAGCTTGCTAACGACGACGTAGATGGTGCGCGCGTGCTTGCCGATGCCGTTGTCGCCGGCGATGAGACCACGGCAGCTGCTCTTGGTGCCCCGGCTGCGGATGAGCAGGTTTGGGAGACCTTCTTTGCCAACTCTGGCGCCGAGGCCAACGAGGGCTCGATGAAGCTCGCGCGCCTGTACGCCAAGCGTGCCGGTAATGGCGGCAACACCATCGTGTGCATGCGCGGCGGCTTCCACGGCCGTACGCTCGAGACCATTGCCGCCACCATGCAGGATTGGCTGCAGGACAGCTTCCGCCCGCTGCCGGGTGGCTTTGTGGCCTGCACGCCCAACGATGTGGACGAGCTGCGTGCAATCTTTAAGCAGCTGGGGAGCGAGATTTGTGCCGTGATGCTCGAGCCGATCCAGGGTGAGAGTGGCGTGCACCCCATGACCGAGGAGTTTATGGCGGCGGCGCGCGACCTGGCACACGAAGTGGGCGCCGTGCTTATCGCCGACGAGGTCCAGTGCGGTATCTTCCGCACGGGTAAGCCGTTTGCGTTCCAGACCTATGGCGTGGAGCCCGACATCATGAGCCTTGCCAAGGGCATTGCTGATGGCGTGCCCATGGGTGCCGTCGTGGCAAAGAAGGAGATTGCCGACGTGTTTAAGCCGGGCGACCACGGCTCGACCTTTGGCGGTAGCTGCTTGGCCATCGCGGCGTGTGCCGCGACGCTCTCCGCGCTTGTGCGCGGCGATTATGCCGAGCATGCTGCCAAGGTGGGTGCCTATATGGAGCAGGCGCTGGCTAAGCTTCCGCATGTGGTAGAGGTGCGTGGCCGTGGCCTGATGCTCGGCTGTGATTTGGATGATGCCGCGGGCGACGCACATGATATTGTTGCCCGCGCGCTGGCCGCCGGTGTCGTGATTAACGCTACGGGTGCCCATACGCTGCGTTTCTTGCCGCCGCTCGTCTGCGAGGAAGCCGACGTGGACAGCCTGATCGAGATCCTGTCGGGTGTCTTGGGCTAACGCAGCGTAATAACTCAATTTGGACCGGGTTCCGGACTGCTGGGTGTGTCATATGCGGCATGATTTGGCGATCCGGAGCCCGTTTTGTTGCTGATTTGCGATGGTCAAAAGTCCCTCTGGTCAAAAAATGCCAAATATGAGTACGGGCACTAATTCTGTAGCATATAAATTAGACACAATTTGACGAATTGGACCGCATATGTCCAGTTTTGCTGTCAGAAAACATGCTCATCTGGACCGTTAGCCGTTGCTTTGATGTCAGATTTGCCCTTTGGGACCTCGAAAATGCTGTTACAAAAGAGGTAGCAGTACTCATATTTGGCATTTTTTGACCACTGCCCTTGAAACGAGTGAGCTGTGGGGTTCGAATCCCCCTGCGATGGGCGCAAACAAAAACGGTCCCCTTGCGAGGACCGTTTCCAATTCGGTGGTGGGCGATGAGGGATGTCGCGTGCGGCTGACGCCGCCCGCTTTCGCTTCGGGCCTACGGCCCTCGCGTGCTGCGCTGGAAAACGCTTCGCGTTTCCTCAGCTCCGCACCCTGGCGGGTTCGAATCCCTCTGCGATGGGCCCAAAAAAGAAAGGCTCCCATTGCTGGGAGCCTAACAATTCAGTGGTGGGCGATGAGGGATTCGAACCCCCAGCCTTGTGCGTGTAAAGCACCTGCGCTAACCGTTGCGCCAATCGCCCGTGCGGAGAGAGTATAGCAAAACAATCGCCTCATTCACCTCATATCCATTAAAGGTAACTCGCGCGTGTCACAGCGGAGCTGATTCAGTTGAGATTGCCTGAACATTCCGCCCCTCTTTACGCCCTCGGGTATACTCAAAAGCTACTGATTCGATTTGATGCCCAGCAACAGCAGAGGGGATAGTATATGTGCGGTTTTGTCGGTTTTGTCGGTGGGACGGATAACCAATCCGAGGTGCTCACCAAGATGATGGACCGCATCGTCCATCGCGGTCCCGACATGGGCGGTCAGTTTATCGACGGCCGCGTTGCCCTCGGCTTCCGCCGCCTGTCGATCCTCGACCTGACCGAGGCTGGCGCCCAACCCATGGCCAACGAGGACGGTAGCGTCGTCATTGTCTTCAACGGCGAGATCTACAACTTCCAAGAACTCCGTTCCGAGCTCGAGGCCAAGGGCTACAAGTTCCACTGCGGCGCCGACACCGAGAGCCTCCTGCACGGCTACGAGGAGTGGGGCGAGGCCGTACTCGATCGCTTGCGCGGTATGTACGCCTTCGTCATCTGGGACAAAAAGAAGAACAAGCTTTTTGGCGCCCGCGACATCTTTGGCATCAAGCCGCTTTACTACTATCCCATGGCCGATGCGGGCGACGGCGCTCCGGGCGTGCTCTTTGGTTCTGAGATCAAGAGCTTCCTGGACTACCCGCACTTCCACAAGGCGGTCAACAAAAAGGCCCTGCGTCCGTACATGACGCTGCAGTATTCGGCAACCGAGGAGACCTTCTTCGAGGGTGTCTACAAGCTGCCGCCGGCGCACTACTTTACCGTCGATATCCCGACCGGCAAGATGAACATCGAGCGCTACTGGGATTGCGATTACTCTGCCGTCGAGAAGCCGTTCGAGGAGTACGTCGACGAGCTGGACGAGGTCGTGCACGAGAGCGTCGAGGCCCATCGCATCGCCGACGTCAAGGTCGCGTCGTTCCTCTCCGGTGGCGTCGACTCTAGCTACATCGCCGCTTGCCTCATGCCCGACAAGACCTTCTCGGTGGGCTTTGACTACAAGAACTTTAACGAGACCAACTACGCCAAGGAGCTTTCCGATAAGCTCGGCGTCGAGAACGTTCGCAAGATGATTACCGCCGACGAGTTCTTCGGTGCGCTCGAGGACATCCAGTATCACATGGACGAACCGCAGTCCAACCTGTCTTCCGTGCCGCTGTGGTTCTTGGCCGAGATGGCCCGCAAGGACGTTACCGTCGTGCTTTCGGGCGAAGGCGCCGACGAACTCTTTGGCGGCTACGCCTACTACGAGGATACGGTCCCGGTGCGCAAGTACAAAAAGATGGTGCCGCTGCCCGTCCGTCGCGCGCTCGGTAACCTGGCGCTGCATATGCCGTACTTCAAGGGACATAACTTCCTGGTCAAGGGTGCCGAGATCCCCGAGAAGTCGTTCCTGGGACAGGCTCTGGTATGGCCGGAGCGCGAGGTCGACGGCGTGCTCAAGCCCGAGTACAACACCGGCGATGGCGCCTTCGAGCTTGCCGCTCCCATCTATGCGCGCGTGAAGGGTCAGCCCGAGCTGGTCAAGAAGCAGTACCTGGACATGAACATGTGGCTCCCGGGCGACATTCTGCTCAAGGCCGACAAGATGTGCATGGCACACTCACTGGAGCTGCGCGTGCCCTTCCTGGACCGCAAAGTCATGGAGTTCGCCGAGCACATTCCCGACCGCTACCGCATCAACGAGAACGGCAACAAGCAGGTACTCCGCCACGCTGCCAACAAGTCGCTGCCCGATGAGTGGGCCACCCGTCCCAAGGTGGGCTTCCCGGTGCCGATTGTCTACTGGCTGCGCGAGCAAAAGTGGTACGACTATGTCAAGGAGTACTTCACCGCGCCGTGGGCAAGCGAGTTCTTCAATACCGACGAGCTCATGCACCTGCTCGATCTGCACTTTGCGGGCAAGGGCGATTTCCAGCGCAAGATCTATACGCCGCTCGTGTTCCTGGTGTGGTACAAGCGCTTCTTTATCGACGAGGGCCAGCCTTCTGTTCAGGCTGCCTAGTCTCGGCCTACGAATGCCTGCGCGTAACGGCTCCTCCGGGAGCCGTTTTTGCGCGAGCACGTTTCAGTTACTATGAAAACCGTCCCTGCCAAATGGCTGAGAAAGGTGAAAGATGCACCATTCGGATTCCGCGACCGTGACCACGGTCGATACGCTTGCCAAGCTGCTCGATGTGTGCGGCGAGCTGCGCGCATCAGAGCAGGTTGACGAGCGTGCCGTGACCGGTTGCTCGTTTGATTCGCGCGCGGTCTCGGCAGGTGACGTGTTCTTCTGTAAAGGTGCTGCCTTTAAGCCCGCGTTTTTGAGCATGGCGCTCGATGCGGGCGCCGTCGCATTTGTGTGCGAGGAGTCGCTGGTCGAGTCTCTGGAGCCGCTGGCGCAGGAGAGCGGTGCTGCGATGCTGGTTGTTGATAGTGTTCGCACGGCCATGGCCCTGTTGCCGCCGGAGGTCTACGACCGTCCCGACCACGACGTCAAGATCGTGGGCATCACCGGCACCAAGGGAAAGACCACGGCCGCTTTTATGCTCCAGTCCATCATCAAGGCGGCGGGCGAGTCCTGCGGCATGATCGGCTCGGTGAGTACCGACGATGGTATCGAGTGCTACGAGAGCACCAATACTACGCCCGAGGCCCCCGAGGTTTGGCGCCATATCGCCAACTGCCGCACGTCCGGTCGCCAGTCCATGGTCATGGAGGTCTCGAGCCAGGCGCTCAAGTACCAACGCGTCGAGAATCTGCCGTTTGACGTGGCGTGCTTCCTCAACATCGGCCGCGACCACATCTCGCCGATCGAACACCCCACGTTTGAGGATTATTTTGAGAGCAAGCTCAGGATTTTTGACCAGGCAAAGACCGCCGTGGTGAATCTGGGCACCGAAGAGGTCGACCGTGTGCTGGAGGCAGCGTCGACGGCCGAGCGCTTGGTGACCGTTGGCGTCGAGCATCCCGAGGCAAGCCTGTGGGCGAGCGACGTACGCATAGTCGGCTTTAGCATCGAGTTCAACTTGCATGGCCTGTGTGCCGACGAGTCCGAGGCGGGGGAGAAGGTCCTGCTGGGTATCGCGGGAGACTTTAACGTGGAAAACGCGCTGGTCGCTATCGCCGCTGCGCGCGAGATCGGCATCGGTATCGAGGCTATCAAGAAGGGCCTCTCAAAACTGCGTGTGCCGGGCCGTATGGAGGTCGTGGAGTCGAAGGACGGCCGCGTGATTTGTGTCGTCGACTACGCGCACAACCAGCTTTCGTTCCGCTCGCTTTTCTCGTCGGTCAAGCGCGCGTTTCCCGCTAGTCCGGTCATTGCGGTGTTTGGCGCTGCCGGCGGCAAGGCGCAGGAGCGCCGCGAGCAGCTTCCGCGCGAGGCCGCACCGTATTCCGACCTGATGATCTTTGCCAATGAGGACCCGGCTCACGAGGACCCGATGAAGGTCTGTCGCGAGCTTGCCGAACATGTTCCCGACGATACGCCGAACAAGATCATCCTCGATCGCGAAGCCGCTGTGCATGCGGCGTTCAAGGCGGCGCGCGAGGAGTACGTCAACCCCGATGCTCCCACCATTGTCTTGCTGCTGGCAAAGGGTGACGAGGAGCTCATGCACGTGGGCGACGAGTTCGTGCCCATCGAGAGCGACCTTTCGCTGGCCAATCGCCTGATCGATGTTGCCCAGTTTGACTAATGAACCATGATGGCGGCGGCGTCCTGAGTGCGCTGTCGCCATAAGCGTGTTCCCTCAATCAAAACATGCCGTCCAAGTCCAAACCCTTCTACGTAAACGGAGTAACCATGTCCCACAATACCCTGCCGACCGTCGCCGAGCTTTCGGGCGAGATGCGCGAGCGCTTGGCCAAGGTCAAGTACGTCTTTACCGACCTGGATGCCACGATGCTTGCACCCGGCTCGTGCGTGCTGCGCGACAACGACGGCAACCCCTCGACCAAACTCGTCGAGGCCGTCGTGGCGCTCGCTCGCGCTGGTATTCAGGTGGTTCCCACCTCGGGCCGCAACCGTACCATGATCCACGAGGACGTGCGCGTGCTCGGCCTCAACTCCTACATTGGCGAGATGGGCGGTCTGGTTATGTACGACCTCAAAGCCAACGATTGGGAGTATCTGACCGGCGACATGCCCTACGACTCCTCTTGCGGCCTCACGCCGCACCAGGTGATCGAGCAGACCGGCGTGTGCGAGAAGATCCTCGCCCGCTGGCCGCACAAGATCGAGTATCACAACGACATGTCGACCGGCTACAAATACCGTGAGGTCACCGTCGGCATGCGCGGCGATGTGCCCGACGATGAGGTTCAGGCCATCCTGGACGAGGCCGGCTGCGGTCTGATCTGGGCTTGCAACGGCCATCTGACTCACCTGTCCAAGCCGACGACGCTCGAGCTCGATCGCGTCGAGGACGGTCGCGCATTCAACATCAACCCCGCGGGTCTCAACAAGGGCGTTGCCATCGCGCGCTTCTGCGAGCACCTGGGGATCGAGCGCGAGGAGACGCTCGCGCTCGGCGATTCCGAGTCCGACTTCTACATGGCCGATCACGTGGGCACGTTCTGCCTGGTCGAGAATGGCCTGACGAGCGCCGGCGCGCCCGAGTTCCTGGCTGCTTGCGAGAACGCTTTCGTTACGCGCGGCAAAATTGTCGATGGTTGGGCGGCGACGGCAGAGCTGCTGGTCGCGGCGCGTTCGTAGCGCGGCGTCGCCGCACTTGGACATGTCTTTTCGAGAGAGACTGGTGAGGTAATGTCCGATATCGAGAATTCGGCAGGTGACACGCGCCCGATTGGCGTGTTCGATTCTGGGTTGGGCGGTCTGACGGTTGCGCGCGCGATTGCGACGGCGTTGCCGCACGAGTCCGTCTACTACTTTGGCGACACCAAGCGCTGCCCCTACGGCACCCGTACCGAGGATGAGGTGCGCTCGTTTGCGTTGCAGGCGGGTCGTTGGCTTTCGAAGCACGACGTCAAGATTATGGTCATCGCCTGCAACACGGCGACCGCTGCGGCCTTGCGTCTGGCCCAGCAGGTGCTCGACGTTCCCGTGATCGGTGTGATCGCGCCGGGTGCCCGTGCGGCAATCAACAGCACGCGTACGCGTCGCGTGGGCGTGCTCGCCACCAACCTCACTATTCGCTCGGGCGCCTACACGCGCGCCATTCAGGACCTGGATGCCGGCGTCGATGTATACGGCTGTCCTGCCTCGAGCTTTGTCGAGGTTGTCGAACACGAGCTCGCCTCGGGTGCACATCTGCAGGAACAGTGGCTTGAGAACGAGGACATCTTCGATACGCCTGCCGTGCGTGCGCTGGTGGGTGCCACGGTTGAGCCGCTGCGCGACCACGGTATCGATACCGTGGTGCTCGGCTGTACGCATTTCCCGCTGTTGGTGGGACCTATCCGCCATGCGCTGGGGCCTGGGGTGCGCGTCGTGAGTTCCGCCGAGGAGACCACGCGCGAGCTGACCGATATCCTCACGCGCCGCGAGCAGCTGGCGGGCGACGCCGCCGAGCCGCAGCATCGTTTTGCCACGACGGCCGATAACATTGCCGAGTTTGCGGTGGCGGGCAGCTTTATCTTTGGTCAGCCGCTCAAGAGCATCGAACATATCGATATCGATGAGCTGAAATAGATGTAAGGCAGCCGCCAAAGCCTTCGCCACATCTTTTGCCGAAAGGAAATTTCTATGGAGTACATGCAGGTCAACCGCGCCAACGATCGCGCCGCCAACGAGTTGCGCCCCGTTAAGCTCACCCGTGGCGTCATGAAGCACGCCCACGGCTCGTGTTTGGCCGAGTTCGGTGACACGCGCGTGCTGTGCGCCGCCACTATCGAGGAGGGCGTGCCGGGCTGGCGAAAGGGAGCTAAGGCCGGCTGGGTGACCGCGGAATACGCCATGCTGCCGGCGTCGACCGGCAAGCGCTGCAAGCGCGAGCACGCCAACCGCAAGGGTCGCTCCATGGAGATCGAGCGCCTCATTGGCCGCAGCCTGCGTACCGTTGTCAACATGAAGGCGCTCGGCGAGTACACCGTCACCGTCGACTGCGATGTGATTCAGGCCGATGGCGGCACGCGTACAGCGAGCATCACCGGCTCCTGGGTGGCGCTGCACGACGCCCTCGCCATGTGGGTCGAGGCGGGCAAGATCGAGCGCATCCCGCTTATCGGCCAGGTGGCTGCCATCTCCATGGGCGTTGTCGACGGCAATACGCTGCTTGACCTCGATTATTCCGAGGACAGTCACGCCGAGGTCGACATGAACCTCGTCGCCACCGACACCGGCGAGATGATCGAGCTCCAGGGCACCGGCGAGCAGGCGCCCTTTGACCGCAAGCGCCTCAACGCCCTGCTCGACCTGGGCGACAAGGGTATCGCCGAGCTCATCGAGCTTCAGCGCCAAGCCATCGCCTAACCTGCCAAAAGGGACAGGTTTATTTTGGTAGGTTTTATCTGCTGAAATGCTGCGTTGAAAGGTCCGATCGCCTGAGAGGGGAGGGGTCAAGTGCCCAAACGCCCCTCACGCGGCTTGCTATAGAGACAAGGAGGCCAGTTATGGCACTTGAGAAGATTGACATCGACACCCTCGACCCGGCGGCGACCATCGTCGTGGCAACGGGCAACGCCCATAAGCTCACCGAGATCGAGGCCATTTTGGGCAAGGTCATGCCCGAGGTGCGCTTTGTGGCGCTCGGCCAGCTGGGTGATTTTGAGGATCCCGAGGAAAACGGCACGACGTTTTTGGAGAACGCCATCATCAAGGCCCAAGCCGCGGTTGAGGAGACGGGCCTTATGGCCATTGCCGACGATTCGGGCTTGGTCGTTGATGCCCTGGACGGCGAGCCGGGCGTGTATAGCGCGCGCTATGCGGGCGTGCATGGCGACGATGCCGCCAACAACGCCAAGCTGCTCGTTAACTTGGAAGGCGTGGCAGACGAGGATCGCACCGCGCGTTTTATGAGTGTCGTCGCGCTCATCGACACGGATGGTCTGGTCACCTATGGTGAGGGCGCCTGCGAGGGCGTTATCGCGCACGAGGGCCGCGGCGATCACGGCTTTGGCTACGACCCGCTGTTCCTGCCGGTCGACACGCCGGGCAAGACCATGGCCGAGCTGACGGCGGACGAGAAGAACGCCATCAGCCATCGATTCCATGCGCTCGAGCACCTATCCGCCAAACTGACGGGCGAGGAGTAGGCCGTGCGTGCGGTGGTGCAGCGCGTACTCAACGCCGGCGTGACGGTCGACGGCGAGTGCGTGGGCCGCATTGGACGCGGCTACCTGGTGCTGCTGGGTGTGGGCCATGGCGATACGCGTGCCGAGGCCGATAAGCTGTGGGGCAAGCTCCGCGGGCTGCGCATCAACGAGGACGAGAACGGCAAGACCAACTTGGCGCTTGCCGATGTCGACGGTGAGGTGCTCGTGGTGTCGCAGTTCACGCTGTTCGCTGACTGCCGCCACGGTCGCCGCCCATCGTTTACGGATGCCGGCGCGCCCGATGTTGCCAACGAGCTCTACGAGTACTTCCTGACGCTCGTTCGCCAAGATGTCGAACACGTGGCGCACGGCATTTTTGGCGCCGATATGAAAGTCGACTTGGTCAACGACGGCCCATTCACCATCGTCTTGGACACCGATAACCTTTAGGTTACGCGGTTTTACCAAACCGCGTAACAACTGGTCATGCGAGATTGTCGTCTGGTACGTATTCGAGACCGGGCTTTTTTAGCTACTTGCGTATGGCCACAACAGGGTGCTATAGTATTAGAGTTTTGTCTATCTTAGGGGTATTATCCCCTTTTTGAATTGCACCTTCTGGAGGCCCTGTTCATGGAAGAGATGGAAGTCAATCACGTCGACGACATCCACGAGAAGCTGACCGATATGGTGGGCGATCGCGTCAAGGTTAAGGCCAACATGGGCCGTACCCGCGTCGTCGAGCGCATGGGCACCATCAAGAGCGTCCACCCGGCCGTCTTCATTGTCGAGGTTGACGAGCGTCGTGGCCGCAAGTCGCGTCAGTCCTACCAGTATATCGATGTGCTCACCGGTCAGGTCGAGCTGTTCGACCCCGAGAGCGGCGAGCATATCTTTACCCCGCTCGGCAATCAGCTCGAGGAGCATTAACGGTGACCGATCGGTCCCTGACTCTTTCCGCGCCGGCAAAGATTAACCTCTACCTGGGGGTTCATATCGAGCGCGATGACCGCGGCTACCACAGGGTCGATTCCCTGATGGCGGCCGTCGGTCTTTCCGATACCGTGACGGTCACGCCGGCGCAGGCGCTGACCGTCCAGACGGTTCCGGCATCAGATTTTCCCATGCAAAAGAATACGGCGTATCGGGTTGCGGTTGCTATGGCCGAGCATTATGGTCGCGAGGCAAACATCTGCGTGACGATTGAGAAGCGCATTCCATTGTGCGCCGGCTTGGGCGGCCCCTCGACGGATGCGGCCGCGGTCATTGTCGCCTTGGCAGAGCTCTGGGGCATTGATCGCACCGACCCAGCGCTCGACGATATTGCGCGGGGCATTGGTGCTGACGTCCCGTTCTTTTTGCACGCGAGTCCTGCGTTCTACGTAGGTGGGGGAGACGTGCTGGCAACTGAGTACCCCGCGCTGCCCGCGACGCCCGTCGTGCTGGTCAAGCCGCGCGAGGCAAGCGTTTCGACAATTGAAGCCTATCGACGTTTTGACGAGGCCCCGGTGCCTGCGGACAAGCCCGGCGCGATAGCTTCTGCCTTGCGTGCTGGTGATGCCGAGACGGCATATGCACTCATCCATAACAATCTGGGTGTCATTTCCGCACAGATGGAGTCGCAGATTCAAACGGTCCTCGACTGGCTGCGTAAACAGGACGGAACCGTTGCTGTAGATGTGTGCGGATCGGGTGCCTGCTCGTTTGCCATTTGCGACACCGCTGCCACGGTCGAAAGGCTTGCCGATGCTGCCCAGCAAAATGGCTGGTGGGCCTGCGCGACTGAGTTTATTCCCAACACGGTTCAAATCGACGCGCCAAAGAAATAAAAATTTCTCTAGCACGCGGCGAAAATCTTTGTTACTATAGTCGAGCTAACGGGTTGTGGCTCAGTTTGGTAGAGCACTGCGTTCGGGACGCAGGGGTCGCTGGTTCAAATCCAGTCAACCCGACCAGAGCATGAGGAGGGACCGCTTCTTGCGGTCCCTTTTTTTAGCTAGTGTTGTGATACCGCGATACCCGCGGTATACTCATTCGAGCTTGTCTCGCTGTATTGTGGAGGTCTACATGTTTGGACTGAGGGCTCCTGAGCTCATCATTATTCTCGTCGTTGTCCTGATTATCTTCGGGCCCAAGAACCTGCCGAAGCTCGGCAAGTCCCTCGGCTCTACCGTCAAGAATATCCGCGAGGGTATGGAGGGCGACGATAAGGCCGAGACCAAGCAGGCCGAGGAGGTCGTGGTCGAGCAGTCCGAGGAGGACAAGGAGATCGCTGAGCTCGAGGCCAAGCTCGCTGCTGCCAAGAAGAAGCAGGCAGAGGACAGCGACGCGGACGCAGAGTAGTCCCATCCCTTTGGGGTGAGCACCTGACCGGCTTGCCCGCAGGCTAGCCGGTCTTTTTCGTTTTGTTGACAGTTGATTGTTTGATCAGAGTTGGGGAGATATCCGTATGGACGCAAGCCAGATCGTACTGACCGCTGAGGGCCGCCAGAAGCTCGTCGAGGAGCTCGCCTGGCGTGAGGGCGATTACGCCAAGGAGATCGTCGAGGACATCAAGGAAGCCCGCGCGTTCGGCGACCTTTCGGAGAACTCCGAGTACGATGCCGCCAAGGACAAGCAGGCCCAGAATGCTGCTCGTATCGCCGAGATCCAGGCCATTCTTGCCAACGCTCAGGTTGCTGCCACCACGGGCGATCTGACCGTCTCCATCGGTTCCACCGTTTCGCTGATTGATCCCAACGGCGAGGTCATGGAAGTCACGCTCGTTGGTACCACCGAGACCAACTCGCTCGAGCACAAGATCTCCAACGAGTCTCCGGTCGGTCACGCCATCATCGGTCACGGCGAGGGTGATTCCGTCGAGGTCGTTACGCCTTCCGGCAAGACTCGCGTCTACACCATCGCCAAGATCGCACGCTAGACCACGGTCCCGCGTAAAGGTATGTTTTCGCTCCCTGGGACCGAATCCTGGGGAGCGTTTTAGTTTGAGGAGCTAACTTATGGCAGAGAACCAGAACGCCGCCGATCAGGCATCGACGCTCAACGACGAGCGCGCCACCCGCCTGGCCAAGCGCGCCGCCCTGTTCGAGGCGGGCCAGAACCCCTATCCCGAGCACTCTGAGCTTGAGGACTACGTCGCCGATATCGAGGCTAAGTACGCCGAGCTTGCCGATGGCGAGGACACCGAGGACGTCGTGAAGATCGCCGGCCGCGTGGTCGCCAAGCGCGGTCAGGGCAAGATCATGTTCATCGTCGTGCGCGATGCGACTGCCGAGATTCAGCTGTTCTGCCGCATCAACGACATGGACGAGGCCGCCTGGAATACGCTCAAGGCCCTCGACCTGGGCGACATCCTGGGCGTGACCGGCGTGGTCGTGCGCACCCAGCGCGGCCAGCTTTCCGTTGCCCCTAAGAGCGCGACCCTGCTTTCCAAGGCCGTTCGTCCGCTGCCCGAGAAGTTCCACGGTCTTTCCGACAAGGAGACCCGCTATCGCCAGCGCTATGTCGATCTGATCGCCAACGACGACGTTCGCGAGACCTTCCGTAAGCGTTCGCAGATTCTCTCTACCTTCCGTCGCTTTATGGAGTCCGACGGTTACATGGAGGTCGAGACCCCCATCCTGCAGACCATCCAGGGCGGCGCTACCGCCAAGCCGTTCATTACCCACTTCAACGCGCTCGATCAGGAGTGCTACCTGCGTATTGCCACCGAGCTGCACCTCAAGCGCTGCATCGTCGGTGGTTTTGAGCGCGTGTTCGAGATCGGCCGCATCTTCCGTAACGAGGGCATGGACCTTACCCACAACCCCGAGTTCACCACGATGGAGGCCTACCGTGCCTTCTCAGACCTCGAGGGCATGAAGGCGCTCGCCCAGGGTGTCATTAAGGCGGCTAACAAGGCCATCGGCAACCCCGAGGTCATCGAGTACCAGGGCCAGACCATCGACCTTTCTGGTGAGTGGGCCAGCCGTCCCATGACCGACATCGTCTCCGACGTGCTCGGCAAGCAGGTCACCATCGACACGCCGGTCGAGGAGCTTGCTGCCGCCGCGCGCGAGAAGGGCCTGGAGATCAAGCCCGAGTGGACTGCCGGCAAGATCATCGCCGAGATTTACGATGAGCTGGGCGAGGACACCATCGTCAACCCGACCTTCGTGTGCGATTACCCCATCGAGGTCAGCCCGCTTGCCAAGCGTTTTGAGGACGACCCGCGCCTGACGCACCGCTTTGAGCTGGTTATTGCCGGTCACGAGTACGCCAACGCGTTCTCCGAGCTCAACGACCCGGTCGACCAGGCCGAGCGCTTTGCCGCCCAGATGGCCGAGAAGGCCGGCGGTGACGACGAGGCCATGGAGTATGACGAGGATTACGTGCGCGCCCTCGAGTACGGTATGCCTCCCGCGGGCGGCATCGGCATCGGTATCGACCGCGTGGTCATGCTGCTCACCAACCAGGCTTCTATCCGCGACGTGCTGCTGTTCCCGCACATGAAGCCCGAGAAGGGTTTCCAGTCCGGTGCCGCTGCCGCCAAGGCTGCCGAGGCCGGCAACGCCGCGAGCCCGTTCGTTAAGTCGCTTAAGCCCACGCTCGATTACTCCAAGATCGCCGTTGAGCCGCTGTTTGAGGAGTTCGTCGACTTTGATACCTTCTCCAAGAGCGACTTCCGCGCTGTGAAGGTCAAGGCATGCGAGGCCGTCAAGAAGTCCAAGAAGCTGCTGAACTTTACGCTCGACGACGGCACCGGCACCGACCGCACCATCCTCTCCGGTATTCACGAGTACTACGAGCCCGAGGACCTGGTCGGTAAGACCCTGCTCGCCATCACCAATCTGCCTCCGCGCAAGATGATGGGCATCCCCAGCTGCGGCATGCTGATCAGCGCTGTCCACGAGGAGGAGGGCGAGGAGCGCCTCAACCTGATCCAGCTCGATGCTTCCATCCCCGCCGGCGCAAAGATGTACTAACTAGTTACGCGGTTCTACGAACCGCGTAACGGCTCGACGCTGCGCGACGTCCAGGGCGACAATTTGTCATTCAAAAGGCAAGGCATGACCAGAAGGTCTATGCCTTGCCTTTTTCATGCCAACTTGTTCGCCCTGGACGTCGCTCGCTGTCCGTCCTCTACCTGCGGCGTTGCTCTGGCTGGCACTTAGGGACGTTCCTTTTGTGCCGGCACTTGGGGACAGTCCTAGTCGTTGGGGATCTACCGACGCATTGGGGGTTTGCGCCTTCCATGCATGACAGCCGTCTCTTTTATGTTTCCTTTAGCCGTCGCTGTCTAGGATGGGGGTTAGTCGATAGGAAGGGAGCACCGGGATGGACGACGCGAGCGAGTGCGCAATCGAAGAGGACATGCTCGATCAGTTCAACTACTTTGATGATGAGGACGAGGAGCTGATCGACCGTCGCGAGCCAGCGCCGCTTGATTCCTTTGATCTGGTCGATGAAGAGCCCGACGAGGACGAGGGCGAATCGGCGGAGCCCTCACAGCCTTCGCGCCTTAACTCGCTGCTTTCGAGAGCCCCCATGCACCACGGCGTTCGTGCCGGCGCGCTCCATATGAAAACTGACTGGCACCAGATCGTGACGGCAGGCGATGAGCTTGCCGTCGATGCGCCGCTCACCGATAAATCATCCATCATCTGCCGCACCGGCATGCTTATGCTGGCAAGCGGAACGGGTGCCTGGCGCGTGCGCGATACCATGAATCGTGTTGCCGCCGTACTCGGTGTCACCATCCACGTTGACTTAAGTCTTCTGTCGTTTGAGTGCACCTGCATCGAAGATGGTCACTGCTTTAATGAGGTCGTCAGCTTGCCCACAACGGGCGTCAATACCCATCGCATTTGGATGATGGAGAGTTTCCTCAAGGAAATCGAGACCTATGGTCGTCGCTTCACGGTGCACGAGTATCACGAGATGCTCAAGACCGTTGAGAGTTCAAAACCTGATTACGCGCCTTGGCAACAGGGCCTTGCGGCGGCCTGCGCCTGTGGCGCCTTCGTTTTTTTGCTCGGCGGCGGCCCTATCGAGATGGCCTGCGCGTTCGTGGGCGCGGGTGTCGGCAACTTTGCCCGCTCCCATATTCTCAAGCAAGGCCTTGGTCAGTTCAGCGCGCTGACGACCGGCGTTGCGCTCGCTTGCGTTTCGTATCTGCTGGCATTGCTCGGCCTTGGCCAGGTCATACCGGGGGCAATGTCGCACCAAGAAGGCTATATCGGCGCCATGCTCTTTGTGATTCCCGGCTTTCCGCTCATTACGGCGGGCCTCGACATCGCCAAGCTCGACATGCGAAGCGGTATCGAGCGCCTTTCATATGCCGTATCGATTATTGTGATGGCGACGCTCGTAGGTTGGATGGTTGCCGAGTGTGTTGGCCTGGCGCCGGACGACTTTGCCCCACTGGGCCTTTCGCCGCTTGCCCTTACGCTCCTGCGCGTGGTGATGAGCTTCGTTGGCGTATTCGGCTTCTCGGTGATGTTCAACAGCCCGGTAAAGATGGCCGCGGCAGCTGGGTTGATCGGCGCCGTGTCCAATACCCTGCGTCTGACCCTTGTCGATGCGCCGACGATGATTCCCTTCCTGGGCCTCAGCACGGGAATGCCTCCCGAGGCAGCAGCGTTTATCGGCGCGCTGGTATCGGGTCTGCTGGCAAGCATGGCCGAAGTCAAGCTCACCTACCCGCGCATCGCCCTCACGGTGCCTTCGATTGTCATTATGGTGCCGGGCTTGTATCTGTATCGCTCGATGTATTACATGTGCACCTTCGACACGGTCAATATGCTCGGCTGGTTTGTGCGCGCAGTGCTCATCGTAGCGTTTCTGCCCGTTGGACTGGGTGTGGCGCGTACGCTCACCGACCCTCGCTGGCGCCACACCAGCTAATTGGTACAAGGGGGACAGGTTACTTTGCACCAAATGAGTTGCGGTGAAATAGGGACTGAATTGCTGCTTAAAGGGTCAAAACAGTCCGTATTCCACCGCAACTTATGGGGTCGGGGGATTATCGGTGCCCTGCATCTTCATAAACTCAACGCTTACGAAGCGCATGCGTTTCGTGCTAGGCTGGTTCCACCACATAAGTAGTCGCAGACGCGCGTACCACGGGCGGGCGAGATGAAGTTCCAACAGCTCCATCTTGCCCGCCCGTTTTTGTTGCGTGGCGCCGCGGTACAACACAGAGAGGAATCTGCCCTTTATGCCTATCAACAAACGAGAGAGCCTGCTGTTCACCTTTATCATGTGCTTTTGCATGGTGCTCTGGATGAGCATCTACAACGTTGCCCTGCAGCACGGGGCCATCAACGGCGAGGTCGTTGCCACTGCGTGGCTCGGCTTCCCCGTTGCCTACATTTTTGCCATGTGCTGCGACTGGTTCGTCGCCAGCCCGCTCGCCAAGGGTTTCGCCTTTAAGTACTTGGTCACGCCGGGCAAGAGCTCGCCACTTGCCATGACGCTCGCCGTCAGCTCCTGCATGGTCGTTCCCATGGTCATCATCATGTCGCTGTACGGTGCCTGTGAGGGTCTGACGCACATGCCCGGCGGCATCCTTGCGAACCTGTATTCCGTGCCCGCGATCTGGATGATCAACATCCCGCATAATTTTGTGATGGCGCTGCCGTGGAACCTTTTGGTAGCCGGTCCGATTTCCCGCTTCGTCTTCCGTCGCGCCTTCCCTGTGGGGACGGTTTTCGAGGAGGAGCATGCCGAGCTCTTGGAGCAGGCTATGGCTCCTGAGTGCGAGTAGCTCGCTTAGGGATCTGCTGAGCGCGGGCGACTTGCTTGGTTGGAGCCCTAAGCGTGGATAGCTCTCTCGGCGACATCGCGGGCGTGAGCGGTGCACATGACCGGAGGGCCCGTGCTGCTCCGTTGCCCGACGTGCTAGCGCGCAGAACAATCTGTTGGTGCATTCGGCGGCTGCTGAAGCGTTTCGGCAGCCGCTTTTTATACGGAGTTTAAATACAACAGTCTGTTGTATTACGTAGAGTGGTATATCTCTAGCGGGAAAAATGCGAGAGACGGAGCATTATGGCGTTGCTAGTAGGACTGGACGTAGGGTCGACGACGACCAAAGTTTACGCGATGCACGAGGATATGACCGAGGCGTGGTGGGGATATCGCCGCCACGGGGCGTGTCAGACAGCGAGCGTGCGCGCCATGCTCGGCGAGCTCGCCGAGCGCTTTCCCCATGAGTCACTGCGCGTTGCGGTGACCGGCTCGGGTGCGCGCGATATCGCGACCGCGCTGGGCGCCTCGTACGTTCAGGAGGTGGTCGCCAACGCGCTCGCGATCAGCAGGTTCTATCCGCAGACGCGCTGCGCCATCGAGCTGGGCGGCCAAGACGCCAAGATGATCTTCTTCCACACCAACGATAAGGGAGACATCGAGGTTGCCGACATGCGCATGAACGGCTCGTGCGCAGGCGGTACCGGTGCATTTATCGACGAGATGGCAAAGCTCATGGGGGTCGGCACCGAATCGGGCGAGTTCGAGCAGCTCGCAAGCCGGGGAACGACCGTCCACGAGGTCTCGGGCCGCTGCGGCGTGTACGCAAAGACCGATATCCAGCCGCTGCTCAACGAGGGCATTCCTACCACCGACCTGGCGCTTTCGGCGCTTCACGCGGTCGCCCGCCAAACGATCGGCGGTCTGGCCCAGGGTATCGACATCGAGCCGCCGGTAATCTTCGAGGGCGGTACGCTCGCCTACAACCCCACACTGGTCCGCGTGTTCCGGGAGCAACTGAATCTATCGGACGATCAGGTTATCGTCCCGCGCGATCCGCAGATCATGGTCGCGCGCGGTGCCGCCCTGTCGCTGACCGACATGTTCGCATCGTCCCAACCGATCGACCTTCCCGACGCTTTTGTCCGGCTGGATAAGCTCGAGACGGTCGCGCCCGCAAGCGGGGAGGGACGTCTTGCCCAGCCCTTTTTTGCCACACCTGCCGAGCAGGCGGATTTTACGGCACGCCATGGCAAAGAGACGCCGGCAAAGGGTCCGGATGCGTATGCGCCCGGAGAGACGGTGCGTGTGGCGCTCGGTATCGATTCGGGGAGCACGACGACCAAGTTCGCCCTGGTCGATGAGGCGGGTGAGCTTGTCGATTCGTTCTACGCGTCTAATAACGGCAGACCGCTCGACGTCGCCCAACAGGGTCTTGTCAGCTTGAAGAACCGCTGGGAGACAGCGGGAGTCACGCTTGCGATCGATGCCGTGGGCACCACGGGATACGGCGAGGAGCTTTTCGCGCGCGCGTTCCACGCCGACTACCATACGGTCGAGACGGTCGCGCACGCCCGCGCCGCGTGCGCATGCGTTCCCGATGCGACCTTCGTGCTCGACATCGGCGGACAGGATATGAAGGCCATCTGGCTCAACCACGGCGTGCTGACCGATATCGTCGTCAACGAGGCGTGCTCTGCGGGCTGCGGCTCGTTCCTCGAGGGTTTTGCCAAAAACCTCGGAATAGCCGTTGAGGATATCGCGACCGAGGCATTTTCGTCCAAAGCCCCCGCCGTTCTCGGCAGCCGCTGCACGGTGTTCATGAACAGCAGCGTCGTTTCCGAGCAGCGGCGCGGTAAGGGTCCGGGCGACATCATGGCCGGTCTCTGCCGTTCGATTATCGAGAACGTGTTCACCAAGGTCATTCGCGTTTCAAATCTCAACCGTCTGGGCGACAAAGTCGTCGTCCAGGGCGGCACGTTCCGAAACGACGCGGTGCTGCGCGCATTCGAGCAGTATCTGGGCAAACCCGTCACGCGTGCGCCCCACCCGGGGCTGATGGGCGCTATCGGTATCGCCCTGCTCGCGCGCGAGGAATGCCGCAAGGGCGACGCCGGCACGTCGTTTATCGGGCTCGATGCCGTGGAGCGCTTCGAGCATCGCGAGTTCGGCGGCGTTACCTGCCGTCGGTGCAACAACCGCTGCCAGCGCGCGGTCGTGGCATTTGGCGACGGCTCGCTTTACGTCACGGGCAATCGCTGCCCGCGCGGCGGCGCCATCTCATGGGATGAGCTCGTGCGCGAGGTTCCCGCGGCGGAGGAGCTGCGTCCGCAGGGTGCTTGCGAGGCACAGGCACCCGGCACGGGGCGCGACCGGACCGCGGCTGCCCCCAATCTCTTTGTCGACCGCGAGAAGCTGCTGTTCGAGTCGTACCCCACGGTTCCCGTCAGCGGGGGGCGCGATGTCACGATCGGCATTCCCCGTGTGCTCGAGTTCTGGGACACCATGCCGTTCTGGTCGACGTTCTTCAGCACGCTCGGCTTTAAGGTGCGCGTCTCGGGACGCAGCACCAAGGCGATGTACGAGCGCGGTCTGGCGCACGTCACATCCGACACCGTGTGCTTCCCGGCCAAGCTCGTCCACGGGCACATCCGCAATCTCGTCGACGCCGGCGTCGACCGCATCTTCATGCCCATCATCACGACGGTGCCCACCGAAAACACCGCCTCTACCAGCGAGTGGATGTGCGCCGTCGTAAAGGGATACCCCTACGTGATGCGCAATTCCGATAACCCGGAGGAGCGTTTCGGCGTTCCGTTCGATACGCCGCTGTTCCACTGGTACGACGAGGGCGACCGAAACCGCCAGCTCAAGGCGTGGTGCAAGGAGACCTTCGATATCGATGCCGACCTGGTTGCCAAGGCGACCGAGCAGGCGGACCGCGCGCAGGAGACGTTTGAGAACCAGCTGCAGCTGCGCGGCAGGCAGGTGCTCGAGAACGTGCACGAGGACGGCGGCTACGCGGTGGTGATCGCTTCGCGCCCGTACCACAACGACCCGCTGGTCAACCACGGGCTGCCCAAGCTCTTCTCTGAGCGCGGCATCCCCGTGCTGACGCCCGATGCGGTGCCGGGGGTCTGCAACGTCGATCTTTCCAACAGCCGCATCGACATCGTGAACAACTACCATGCGCGCATGCTGTCGTGCGCGGTCGTCGTCGCATCGACGCCCGAGCTCGAGCTCGTGCAGATGGGCAGCTTCGGCTGCGGCCACGATGCGTATCTCACCGACGAGATCGCGCGCATGATGGGCGAGATGGGCTCCAAGGTTCCGATGATGATCAAGCTCGATGAGAGCGACGTCGCCGGTCCCATGGGCATTCGCGTGCGTTCGTTTATCGAGTCGGTCAACCGTCGTCGCGCGGAGGAGCGTGCCGAGGGCGCCCGGGTGCACGCGGTCCATCCGCTCGACGACCCGTATAAGGTCAAGTACACCAAGCGCGACCGGCACGACAAGATCGCGCTGGTCCCCAACACCTCCCATGCGTTCTGCAGGCTCATGACCGCGGCGATGCGCAATCAGGGCGTGCGCGCCGAGGCCCTTGATATCGGGCGCGAGGATGCCATCCGCCTGGGCAAACGCTATGTGCACAACGACATCTGCTTCCCCGCGCAAATCGTGATCGGCGAGGCGCTCGCGGCACTCGAGAGCGGTAAGTACGACCCGCACGACGTCGCCGTGGTGACTGGCAAGTATATCGGCGACTGCCGCCTGACGCACTACATGCCCCTGCTGCGCCGCGCGCTCGACGACGCGGGATACGACTATGTCCCGGTGCTCACCAACGACGACGTCGATGCCCACAATGCGCATCCGGGCTTCAAGCTCGGCCTTGGCCCGAGCATCCAGATCGCCTACGGTCTTCCCATGATCGATGCCCTCGAGGCCATGCTTAGGCGCATCCGTCCCTACGAGCTCGAGAAGGGCGCGGCGGACGCTGCGTTCGACCGCGCGCTCGATGAGGTTATCGAGGGCATGGAGCGCTCCGGGCTGAGAGGCCAGGCGACGGGCTTCAAACGCGCGCTTGCGATCATGGACGCCGTTCCGTACGACCGCTCGAACCCGCATCCGACCGTTCTCATCGTGGGCGAGTACCTGCTCAATTTCCATCTCGGCGCCAACCACGAGATCGAGCGCTACCTCGAGGACAACGGGCTCGAGGTCATCGAGGCGCGCATGACCGACGTGATCCGCAAGACCTATTTCTACAAGCATGCGCAGTCGCGCGAGTTCCACGTCGACCTGTCGCTGCCCGAAAAGGCCTGGTACGCCACGGCGGACAACCTGTTCGAGCTCGCGCACGACCGTTGCGACCGCCTGGGCGCGGCGAGCCCGCTCTACGAGCCGCCGACGCGCATGCCCGAGCTCGTGCGCGCGAGCGATAAGATCCTGCACCATACGTTCGATGCGGGCGAGGGCGTGCTGATTCCGGCGGAGATTCTCGAGCACGCCAAGCGCGGCTGCCGCAACTTCGTGATCCTGCAGCCGTTCGGGTGTCTGCCCAACCATGTCGTGGGGCGCGGGCTCATCCATGCGCTCAAGGAGCAGTATCCCACGGCGCAGTTCCTGCCGCTCGACTACGATCCCGACGTGAGCTTCGCCAACGTGGAGAACCGTCTTCAGATGCTCATCATGAACGCCAAGGCGCAGGGGTGCGGTGAGGCGCATGGCGAGACCGCGTAAGGACGCCGATGCGCCCGATGCACGCACCCGTATCATCGAGGCGTTTTGGGAGCTCATCGAGAACAACAGCATCTTCGAGCTGTCGGTTGGCGAGGTGACCCGCGCCGCCCAGTGCAATCGCGGAACGTTTTACTACTATTTTCACGATTTCGATGAACTCGTCGCCATCGCCATAGCCCAGCTGCTGCAGGATAACGAGCTTATCACCGATGCCCTCTGGCATTTTTCGAGCGAGGGCGACCTTTCGGCGTTCGACCGGCGCGACGTCCGCTGCCTGCTGCGGCGCATCGTCATCACCATGAGGGCGGGTGCCGCCGAGCAGGTCGTGCAGGGCATCCATACGATCATCATCGACCGCGTGAGAGAGATCGTCCACCCCGACGGAGAAGAGCTCAAGGCAGATTCGAGCTTTGCGGTGGGCTTTCTGGTCTCGGGCATCATGGGCTTTGTGATGGCGGTCGGCTTTGCCCGGGAGGGCGGCGAGGAGATAGACCTCGAGCAGCCGGGGGACAGCGCGTGCGCGTACCTGAGGGCGGTCGCCATGCAGACGGTGGAAACGGTCGCGCAAGTCGAGGGCGTCGATACATCCGAGCTGCTCGAACGCGTCTCCAAGGAGGCCGATGCCTATCGCGCATCGCGTGCGACGAGTCCCGACGTGGTGAAAGACGCCTAGGGTTTCTCTTGCGGGGCGCCTGTCGCGCATCGCGCGGTGAGTCCCGCGATGCGGTCATAACCTGCATTCATGTGAGCCGGGTTTATAGATATTCCTCCAGCTGTTAACATAGACAACCTGTTGGTAAAGAGACAAAAGCGCCGCCGACGGGCGGGCGTTTTGATTTCGATGAACTCATGTAAGGAAACGAGCATGTTAGATAGATTTACCGATCGAGCGCGCAAGGTCATGTCGATGGCCAAACAGGAGGCGCTCGATCTGCACTCAAATAAGGTGGGCACCGAGCACCTGCTGCTCGCACTCGCCAAGGAGGACGAGGGCATCGCTGCCGAGGCGCTGCGCTCGCTTGATATCTCCTACGACGACATCATGGACACCCTCAAGGAGGTCCAGACCACGGTTCCCGAGCCCAGCGAGGAGACCGAGGCTGCCAAGCTTGCCTTTACGCCGCTCGTCATTAGCGTGATGGAGCGCTCCTTCCGCGTGGCACGTGAGAACAACCAGACCTACGTGTCGACCGAGCACTTGCTGATTGGCATCGTCGAAGAGGGTAACGGCATGGCCATGGACATCCTCATGCGCCTGGGTGTGTCGTCCGCCTCCATCAAAAAGGCTATCGAGAAACTTACCGCCAAGGACCAGGACAAGAAGCGTCCGCTCGCCGGCGCCGGTGCCGGGCGTCCCGGTGCGGGCCTGCCGTTCTTTAGCGGCTCGGACGCGTCGCAGCAAAAGGGGAGCGGCACCGATACGCTTAAGCAGTTCGCCACCAACCTTACGCAGAAGGCGCGCGACGGCGAGCTCGACCCTGTAATTGGTCGCGAAAAGGAAGTCCAGCGTATGATGGAGATCCTTTCGCGTCGCACCAAGAACAATCCGCTTATCTTGGGCGACCCCGGCGTGGGCAAGACGGCCATCGTCGAGGGTCTGGCTCAGCAGATTGCAGCTGGCAACGTGCCCGAGAACCTTATGAACCAGAACATCTGGACGCTCGACCTGCCGGGCCTCGTTGCGGGCGCCAAGTATCGCGGTGAGTTTGAGGAGCGCCTCAAGAACGTGATCCAGGAGGCCACCGAAGCTGACGACGTCATCCTGTTTATTGACGAGATGCACACCATCATCGGTGCCGGCTCTGCCGAGGGCTCCATCGACGCGAGCTCCATGCTCAAGCCCGTGCTCGCGCGCGGTGCCTTCCAGATTATCGGCGCCACCACGGCCGAGGAATTCCGCAAGTACCTCACCAAGGACCCGGCCTTCGAGCGTCGCTTCCAGACCATCGATGTCGAGGAGCCGAGCGTCGAGGACACGGTCAAGATCCTGACCGCGCTCAAGCCGCGCTACGAGGAGCACCACCATGTGCGCTATACGCAGGGTGCTATCGAGGCCGCCGCGAACCTCTCCGACCGCTACATCCAGGATCGCTTCCTGCCCGATAAGGCCATCGACCTCATTGACGAGGCCGGCGCCCGCGCCCGCATCGCCGCCAACCGCGCGCCCGAGCCGGTGCGCGAGGCCGAGCATCGCGTGGAGGAGCTTAAGGCCGCCGCGCAGGAGGCCACCGAGAGCGACGACATGAACAAGGCCGCCGAGATCACCGAGCAGCAGAAGGCCGCCGAGATTGAACTCGCCGAAGCCAAGGCCGCCTGGACCGCCGAGCTCGACGCCAGCCCGCTCACCATCGACGTGAGTCAGATTGCCGACATCGTGTCCGTGACCTCTGGCGTGCCGGTTTCCTCGCTCACCGAGAGCGAGAGCCGGCGTCTGCTGCAGACCGAAAGCGTGCTCAAGACGCGCATCATCGGCCAGGATGAGGCAGTCGAGGCCGTCGCCAAGGCTGTGCGCCGCAGCCGCTCGCCGCTCAAGGACCCGCGTCGTCCCGGCGGCAGCTTTATCTTCCTGGGTCCCACCGGCACAGGCAAGACCGAGCTCGCCAAGACGCTCGCCGAGTACCTCTTTGGCAGCAAGGACGCGCTCATCAGCTTCGACATGTCGGAATTCGGCAGCGAGTTCGAGGTCTCCAAGCTCATCGGTAGCCCTCCGGGTTACGTGGGCCACGACGAGGGCGGTCAGCTCACCAAGGCCGTTCGCCGTCATCCGTACTCGGTCGTGCTGTTCGACGAGATCGAGAAGGCGCACCCCGACATCTTCAACATTTTGTTGCAGGTGCTGGAGGAGGGCCGCCTGACCGATAGCCAGGGCAAGACGGTCGACTTCCGCAACACCGTGATCATCATGACGTCCAACGTGGGCGCTCGCGAGATCGCGCAGGATGCGAGCGTAGGCTTTGGCACCACCGGCGAGCAGGGCCTCACGTCGAGTGAGATCCGCGGCCGCGCGATGGGCGAGCTCAAGCGCCTGTTCCGCCCCGAGCTGCTCAACCGTATCGACGACATTGTGGTGTTCCAGAAGCTCTCGGGCGAGAATCTCACCAAGATCGCGCACCTGCTGGTGGACGACCTGCGTCAGCGTTTGATTGCCAACGGCATGAACATCAAGCTCACCGATGCGGCGTACGACAAGATCGTGGCCGAGGGTACCGACCTCACCAACGGTGCGCGTCCGCTGCGTCGTGCCATCCAAAAGCTCATCGAGGACCCGCTGTCCGAGGAGCTTCTGGCCGGCGAGTGGGGCGAGGGCGATACCGTCCTGTGCGACGTGGCCGATGGCAAGTTTGTCTTTAGCCACGGCACGGGCGAGATCCCGGCACCGCGTCCGGCGGGCACGCTCGGCGGCGATACCGCCCCGGCGGCACCGCACACCGGCAACGCCGCGCCCGTGAGCGGCGGCGTGACCTCGGGTCCCGGCGGCATGATGCAAGCCGGTTCCGGCGCGCTGTAGGGCGTGGCGACAATTTGATACGCGCAATCGAGGCGCTCCGGAAAGGGCGCCTCGATTTGTAGAGCTGCGGAAGCTGTGACCGTTACGCTATACGGTCCACCGTTAGCCGATGATGCGAGGGCGCTCGGCGTTTTCGACTGGTTTATGCACGCAAAGTCTGGGAATATACAAGGCGCATGTCTTACTGTCTAACCAGTTGCGCCAAGGAGGCACCATGGACTACAAGATTACCGGCTACGAGCCCGCCCAGCTGTTCCATTTCTTTGAGGAGGTCAGCGCGATTCCCCGTGGGTCTGGCAACGAGAAGGGCATCAGCGATTTCCTGGTCGCGTTTGCCAAGGAGCGCGGCCTCGATGTGTACCAGGACGAGGTCTACAACGTCATCATTCGCAAGCCCGCATCTGCCGGTGCCGAGAATGCCCCGACCGTGATGCTGCAGGGCCACATCGATATGGTGTGCGACAAGTTGGGCTCCGTTGAGCACGACTTTACGACCGATGGTATCGACTTGGTCGTCAAGGACGGCGTCCTCACCGCTAACGGCACCACCCTGGGCGCCGACAACGGCATTGCCGTCGCTCTGATGCTCACTGTTCTCAATGACGATTCGATCGTTCACCCCGCCCTCGAGTGCGTGTTCACCACCGACGAGGAGACTGGCCTGGTCGGCGCCGAGACGCTCGACAAGTCCCAGATTAGCGCCCGCACCATGATTAACCTTGACTCCGAGGAAGAGGGCGTTGCCACCGTCAGCTGCGCCGGCGGCGTCGTCGTTACCTACACCTGCCCGATCGCGCGCGAGCATAAGACCGGTAGTACCCTCACGCTCGACATCTCCGGCCTGCTGGGCGGCCACTCCGGCAGCGATATCAACCTGGAGCGCGGCAACGGCAACCTCATCATGGCCCGCATCATCGACCGCCTGATGGTTGCCGGCGAGCCCGCCATCGTTAGCTTTAACGGCGGCACCAAGGACAACGCCATCAACCGTGAGTGCAAGGCCGTTCTGGTCTACGCCGACCACGCTGCCGCCGAGGCCGCGGCCCAGATCGCAAAGGGCATCATCGCCGACGTCACTGCCGAGCTCGAGGTCTTCGACCCCGGCTTTACTTGCACCGTCGAGATTGCCGACGACGCCGAGGTTGAGGCCATGGACCAGAAGTCCGCGCTTGCCCTCATCCGCGCCCTGCGCCTTGCCCCTAACGGCGTGATTCGCCGTAACGTCGCCACCGACGGCTCCGTCGAGGTTTCCTCCAACATCGGCGTGGTCGCCACCTCCGATGACGAGGTCAAGATTATGCTGTCCCCGCGCTCTTCGATCACCTCGCTGCAGAACGAGTTCAAGGACCGTCTGCAGACGCTGGCCGATGTCCTGGGCTTCGACGCCAAGTTTGAGTTTGAGTATCCCGGCTGGAGCTATGCCGAGCATTCGCCGGTCCGCGAAGTCTTTGTCGAGAGCTATCGAGAGCTCTTTGGCTCCGAGCTGCGCATCGAGTCCATTCACGCCGGCCTTGAGTGCGGCCTGTTTGCCGAGGCTCTGCACGGCCTGGACGCCATCGCCGTGGGCCCGACGCTCTCCGATGTCCATACCCCGGACGAGAGCATGGAGCTCGCTTCTGCCGAGCGCTTCTACGAGCTGCTCATCGACGTCCTCAAGCGCCTCGCTGCGTAAAGGTTGCGCTAGCAGCAGTCCGAGTCACGTGCTAGCGGATTGCAAATGACATTATGAGAGGGGGCACCCGGTCTTTTGCGACGGGTGCCCCCTCTCTTTTGTTTGATAATTGCGAAATTACGGCCACCTAGTCCATTTCTGCCCTGATGAGGTCGAGGGCGCGCTGGCAGTTTTCGCGGACGGGGCCGAGCATATGCTCGCGCAGGTCCGCCATGCCGGGCAGGTCGGCGTATTCGTCCATGACCTCTTCCATGCAAATGGGTACCTCGTAGGCGAGGTCCATCATGGTCGCAAAGCAAAACTTCTCGGATAGCCCGGCATCGGTGAGCGTCGCCTCCAGCGTGGGGTCGCCCATACCGTGGTATCGGCGGATAGCGCCTGGACCGATGCACCCCACACGATTTTCGCCGCCAACGCTCATGGCAAGGCGAGCCCGGCGGCGCATGCGCTCATACGCCAAGCCCGATGCGACATCGTACATACGAGCCATCATGGCTGCGCCGTCGTTTCCAAGGAGCAGGGAATAGTTTTTCGCATGCGCATCCGGTGCGCCGATGATGGCGTTAAAGAAAAGTATCTGCGTAAACAGATACAGGTTAAGTTGATGGTGGCTCGTATTGACGAGGAGTTCCTGAATATCGCGTGCGGTCGGGCCGCCGTCTGCCGTGTACTTTTGTGCGGGCATCACTCCAAGGGCCTGACAGAGGTCTTCTTGATGTAGACGCATGATTGTTCCGCCTTTGACTTTCACGCGGTCATAGCGCTCAACAATGAGGGCGGGTTCGTCCTCAAATAAGCGATACTCAACGTTCGCCGTTGCGATACCCGCGCGCTGGGCGCTTTTCATGCAGACAAACTCATTAAGAGCCTCAAGTTTAAATCCGATAACGCCATTTTTGAAAATATGCGTCGTGGGCGATGAGCCCATGCATTCGCACCAGCGGCCGTTTATGAACGCGAGCGCGAACTTGCCCTGGTTGCCTCCAAGTGACCAACTTTCATCTAGACCCATCCACGATGCATCGCGGTCATCTCTGATCGACTTGAGACGGAGAGCAATTTCGTGGTCGTCTATAGGGCGGTAGTCGCCAGCGCGATGCAGGACGGCGTCGGCATCTTCTTCGGCACAAAACTGCACTCCGCCCGGACAGTCGAGTCCGATATGGCTGAGCAACGCAACGGGATTGTTGGGCCTAACGTTGAATTCGGCGGCAATCGCTTTTCGTTGGTCCTCGCTGTCGGGTAGAAGGCCAAACAAGTACGGATTCATGACCTGTTGGCCGTATGTGCGATTTGATACGGGTATGTTGGTCGATAGGGCTGGCCCGTCATAGTCATGATCGTAGGTAAAGCTGATAAGACCGTTCTCATCTTGCGTGAGCGTTCCCGCAGGTACGCCGCAAATAATGGTCCGAAGTGATGTTCTGGCCATTGGCTATTTCCCTTCGGGCTTGGTTTGGTTAGATGCGTTTGCGGCAATCGAGACTCCGAGATTGGACATGGCGAAATCGGCGAAGGCCCTGTCGTAGAGCTCGGACGTAAGGGGGGTATCTGCAAGAGCTGGAATGGTTGTGCTGCGACGGTTGCGATGATGAAGACGTTGGGCGTGATGGCGTCTGGAGGTGCTGCAAGGTTGATCAGCATGCGGGGCGTCGACTGGGTGCTCATTTTTCGTTTTGCTTATATCTCCTTGTGCTGCGAGCGCCAGTCCAAGAGCGTCGAAAATCACCAGCAACTTGTCGAGTCGAATGCCGATGGCGTCTCCTAGCTCGAGCGATGCGAGCAGACGCTCCGAAACACCGGCCTTTTTGGCGAGGGCGGCACGGGTGAGACCCTGAGTCTCGCGTGCCTGGCGCACGTAGATGCCAGCTTGGCGCGGTGTGGTGATGGGAAGGGTATCCACGGCGATCTCCTAACGTGCAGACTTTTGCATATCAGTATGACATGCAAAAGTCTGCACGAATAGGCATTATGCAAAACTCTGCATGAGACTCCTACATTGACGTTGGCTTATGAGAGGCGTTTTTTATATCGCGAGGATCCCGAGGTGCTCAAGCAAGATCTTAAGCCCGATGAGGGTGAGCACGACGCCGCCCACGATGGTGGCGGGTTTTTCGTAGCGCGCGCCAAAGGTGTGGCCGATCGCTACGCCGGCGACGGAGAAGATAAACGTTGTGATGCCGATAAGCGATACAGCGGGAACGATGTCAACCGAGAGCGCCGCAAATGAGATGCCCACGGCCAGGGCGTCGATTGAGGTGGCGATGGCGAGGATCAGGTACTCGCCCAGGTCAATCTTTTCGGCATCCTTGCCGTCGCCTTCATCCTCGTCCTCGGTAAAGGCCTCCCACAGCATTTTGCCGCCGATGAAGGCCAAAAGGATAAAGGCGATCCAGTGGTCGATGGGTCCGATGATGCCCATGAATTGACTGCCGAGCGCCCATCCGATTACGGGCATGCCGGCCTGAAAGCCGCCAAAGAACAGGCCGAGCACTACGGCGGCCTTAAGGTTGATCTTCTTCATGCCAAGGCCCTTGCAGATGGATACGGCAAAAGCGTCCATAGAAAGGCCGATAGCGAGCAACACAAGCTCTGCGAGTCCCATAGTCTGGCTCCCTCTCTGCGGGCGGGCCCGCGTGTACCTCTTGGGGGAGTAACAAAAAAGACCCGTGGCGTACGCGTTGCGCGCACAGCCACGAGTCTCGTTCATTAAGGCAAGCCAGGCCGCATCGGCCAGTGTGTTGACTTGCCGCGCCACCGGAGGCGAACCCGATCACGCGACTACTCCCTCATTTATGCGAATCCCGATGCTACCACATGAACAGCTGATTTGGGTTGGGCTCTCAGCTGTGTTCGCTCATTCTGTAAGCATCGGATTTCGCAAGCGCCGCAGGGACAAACCGTGAGAAACTATTTAGCGTTTATGGAGCGTACACGATGGGAGCGATGCCTTGGATAAGAACGAGCTGCAAAAGCGTATGGAACAGGCCATCCGCCTGACGGCACCTGGTCAGCCGATCCGCACCGCCCTCGACATGATCATCGCCGGTCACCTGGGCGCCCTTATCTGCGTCGGCGACACCGAAAACGTGCTCGCTGCCGGTAACGACGGCTTCCCGCTCAACATTTCGTTTACCTCGAACCGCCTGTTCGAGCTTTCCAAGATGGACGGCGCCATCGTCATCGATGGCGACCTCACCCAGATCCTGCGCGCCAACTTCCACCTCAATCCCGATCCCTCGCTCGCCACGAGTGAGACGGGCATGCGTCACCGTACTGCCGCTCGCATGTCGGTGCTCACCGATGCCATCGTGATCTCGGTTTCGGCTCGCCGTGCCGTCGTTAACGTGTACGTTCACGGCAAGAGCTACGAGATCCAGCCCGTCACCACCATCATGAGCTCGGTCAACCAGCTCGTCGCCACGCTTCAGACCACCCGTCAGTCGCTCGATCGCTCCTTGCTGCGCCTGACGGCCCTCGAGCTCGACGACTACGTTACGCTCGCCGACATCACCGGTATTTTCTCGAGCTTCGAGATCATGCAACAGGCAAAGACCGAGCTTAAGGATTGCATCGTCAAGCTGGGTAACCAGGGCAAGCTCGTGCAGATGCAGCTCGAGCAGCTCGCGGGCTCCAGCATGGATACCGAATACGACTTGATGATCCGCGACTACGCAAGCGATTCCTCCGAGGCAAACGCCGAGAAGATCCGCGCCGAGCTGAGCCGCATGACGCCTAAGGACCTGTCCGACCCGCAGCACGTGGCGGCAGTTCTGGGCTATGACGACCTGGACGAGGACTCCGTCATGACACCGCTGGGCCTGCGCACGCTTTCGCGCGTGTCCGTCGTGCGCGACGGCGTGGCCGAGAAGATCGTCGACGAGTACGGCTCGCTGCAGGAGCTCATGGACGACATCAGCGAGGATCCGGAGCGCCTGGGCGACTTTGGCGTTAACAACCCTGCCATTCTTGCGGACTCCCTGTACCGCATGAAGGGCACCAAACAGGGGAACGCATAATGGCGCCCGTATGCGCCGTGGTCGTTGCCGGTGGCAGCGGCCAGCGCTTTGGTAATCCCGGTGGCAAGCAGCTCGTCAATGTAGCGGGCCGTCCGCTTATGAGCTGGTCCATCCGCGCGTTCGATCGTAGCGACAAGGTCGGCCACATCGTGGTGGTTTGCCCTGCCGAGCGTCGTGCCGAGATGCGCCGCCTGGCCATCGACCCGTTTGACTATGACACGCCCATCAGCTTTGCCGATGCCGGCGATACCCGTCAGGATTCCACCCGTGCCGGCGTGCATGCGGTTCCGGCGGGCTTTGAATACGTCGCCATTCACGATGGCGCTCGTCCGCTCATTACGACCGAGGCCATCGACCACGCTATCGACGTGCTCGTGAGCGACCGTGCTCTCGACGGTGTCGTGTGCGGCCAGCCCGCGATTGACACGCTCAAGATCGTTGACGGCGATAATATCGTCGAGACGCCGCCGCGTGAGCTCTATTGGGCCGCGCAGACGCCGCAGATCTTTAGCGTCGATGCTATGAAGCGCGCCCATGCCGCGGCGATTGCCGAGGGCTTTATCGGTACCGATGATTCGTCGCTGGTCGAGCGCATGGGTGGGCGCGTCCGCTGCGTCCAGAGCCCGCGCGATAACCTTAAGGTGACGGTGCCCGAGGACCTGCGTCCCGTAACCGCGATTCTGCTCGGTCGCATGGCCGAGGGAGAGGACCTTCCCCATGTTCAGTAACCTGCGCATTGGCCACGGCTACGACGTCCACCGTTTGGTGGAGGGGCGTCGATGTATCATCGGCGGGGTCGACATTCCCTACGAGCGCGGCCTGCTGGGTCACTCGGATGCCGATGTGCTCGCGCACGCCTTAGCCGACGCCATTCTGGGCGCCTGCCGCGGGGGAGACATCGGCAAGCTATTTCCCGACACCGATCCCGCCTACGAGGGTGCCGATTCGATGGTGCTGCTTGCTCGCGTGATGGACTATGCGCGTGAGCTGGGCTTTGAGTTTGTCGATGCCGACTGCACCATTGCCTGTCAGCAACCCAAGATCACCCCGCACCGCGATGCCATGCGCGCCAACCTTGCCCATGCCCTGGGCGTTGACGTCGAAAACGTGGGCGTCGCCGCCACTACGACCGAAAAGCTCGGTTGGGAAGGCCAGGGCGAGGGAATCGGCGCCTGGGCCGTCTGCCTGCTACAGAAAACCGTTAAGGAGTAACGAATGCGTATCTACAACAGCGCTACCCATAAAAAGGAAGAGTTCCAGCCGATCGAGTTCGGCAAGGTCCGCATGTACGTGTGCGGCCCCACGGTCTACGACAACATCCACATCGGCAATGCCCGCACGTTCATCAGCTTCGATGTGATTCGTCGCTGGCTCATCGCGAGCGGCTACGAGGTCACGTTCGCCCAGAACCTCACCGATGTCGATGACAAGATCATCAAGCGCGCCAACGAGCAGGGCCGTACGGCTGCCGAGGTCGCGACGGAGTTCTCCGATAAGTTCATCGGCGTCATGCGCGCCGCCAACGTACTCGATCCCGATGTGCGCCCCCGCGCCACCAAGGAGATCGGCCCCATGATCGCCATGATCAAGACGCTTATCGAGCAGGGCCACGCTTACGCAGCCGATAACGGCGATGTGTACTTTGCCGTGCGCAGCGATCCCAACTATGGTCAGGTCTCGGGCCGCAACATCGACGACCTTATGGTTGGCGCGCGCATCGAGGAGAACGAGGACAAGAACGACCCACTCGACTTTGCCCTGTGGAAGGCCGCTAAGCCCGGCGAGCCCAGCTGGCCGAGCCCCTGGGGCGAGGGCCGTCCCGGTTGGCACACCGAGTGCGCCGCCATGGTGCATCGCTACCTGGGCACTCCGATCGACATCCACGGCGGCGGCTCCGACCTTGCCTTCCCGCATCACGAGAACGAGTGCGCCCAGGCCACCTGCGCCTGGCACCAGGGCTTCTCCAACACTTGGATGCACACGGGCATGCTGCTGGTAGATGGCGAGAAGATGTCCAAGTCGCTCGGCAACTTCTTTACGCTGGCCGAGGTTCTCGAGCAGCACTCCGCTGCCGCCCTGCGCCTGCTGATGCTGCAGACGAGCTATCGCTCGCCGCTCGACTTTTCTTGGGAGCGCCTGGAGGGTGCCGAGAACTCGCTCACGCGTATCGCCGGTACGGTCGAGAACCTGCGCTGGGCCGCGAACCATGCGACGGCCGATGCCGATGCGGCTGCCGCCGAGGCGTTTGCCGCCAAGGCCGCCGAGACCCGTGCCACCTTTAAGGAGTGCATGGACGACGACTTTAACACCGCTGGTGCCATGGGTGCCGTCTTTGGCTTTGTGACCGAGTGCAACCAGTACCTGGAGCAGGCGGGCGACGCTGCCGACAAGACCGCCGCGCTTGCCGCCGCCGACACGCTGGCCGAGCTGCTCGATACGTTTGGCGTCGAGCTTCCCGAGCCCAAGGTCGAGCTGCCGCTGGGTCTGCTGGGCGTTGCCGCCGGTCTGGTCGCCTACACGGGCGACGACGTGGACGAGGCCGCTGCCAAGATTCTCGAGGCCCGCGCCGAGGCCCGTGCCGCCAAGAACTGGGATCTGGCTGACGCCATCCGCGACCAGCTCAAGGACCTGGGCCTCACCATTGAGGATACCGCCGCCGGCACCCGTATCAAATCTCTCTAATCCCCGCGGGTTTCCCAAGCACCCGACCGCCCGAGCCACGGCACCTTGCCTTTCAATCGTCGGGCATGACCTCAAGGTCTATGCCCTCCTCTTTCAAGGCAATCTGCCGCACCTCGGGCGGTCGGTCTATTTGTTTCGTTTGATAGTTGTATTTAGGAGGTCGCTTTATGGCCGACAATCGCAAGCGTGCACCGCGTGGAGGCAAGCAGGCTGCTTCTGGCTCGCGTCCGATTCGCCGCAACGACCGCGCTGCCGCTCCCAAGGGCCAGCGCGAGCGCTCACAGGCTGCTCGCCCGCAGCGCGAGCGTAGCCGCGATAACGTCCAGGTTCCCAAGGGCGAGTTTATCGAAGGTCGCCGTGCTGCCGCCGAGGCGCTGCGTACCGGCTTTCCCGTCAAGTGCGCGCTCATCGCTGAGGGCGGGGAGCGCGATGCCGCCTTGTCGCACCTGGTCGACGACCTCAACGCCGCAGGTGTCCGCATTAAGTATGTGCCGCGCGCGCAGCTCGACGCGCTGTCGAGCCATGGCGCTCACCAGGGCATTGCGCTCGAGGTTGGCAACTTCCCCTATGCCGATGTTGCCGATATCCTCGACCGTGCGGGCGACGGTCCGGCGCTCGTCGTCGTGCTCGACCATGTGACCGACGACGGCAACTTTGGCGCCATCGTGCGCTCCGCCGAGGTCGTGGGCGCGGCGGGCGTCATCATTGCCAACAAGCGCGCCGCCGGTGTAACCGTCGGCAGCTACAAGACTTCTGCCGGCGCCGTCATGCATCTGCCCATCGCGCAGGTGCCCAATATCGCCCGTGCACTCGATGACCTCAAGGCCGCTGGCTTTTGGGTGGGCGGTGCTTCCGAGCACGCCGAGGGCAGCTGCTGGGATGCTCCCTTCGAGGGCCGCGTGGCGCTCGTCATGGGTTCCGAGGGCGACGGCATCTCGCGTCTGGTGCTCGAGAAATGCGACTTCTTGACCAAGCTTCCCCAGCGTGGCATGACCGAGAGTCTCAACGTTGCCCAGGCGACCACCGCGCTGTGCTTTGAGTGGCTGCGCCGCAATGCCGGCGAGCTCATGGGGGAGGAGTAGCGCATGTCCAAGAAGAACCGTGCCAAGTCCAAGGCCAAGCGCTTTGGCGAGGGCTCGGCCAAGCCGATTGTTTCGGCCGCGACCTATGGCGTGGGCGGCAATGCGTTTGCGCAGGCCATCGCCGATCCGGTCTCGACGGTGCACTCCAATAAGCCCGAGCTGCTGGTGGTCGACGGTTACAACGTGATTCACTGCACGCCGCGCTACGAAAAGCTCGTCTACGACCATTCCGACGATCCGTATTCCAGCGACGTTCACGATATGGCGCGCACGGCGCTCATTAATGACGTAGCTGCGTTTGCCCAGGGCCGCTACGAGGCCGTGATCGTATTTGACGGCGCGGGCAATATTTCCAGCGAGCGCCCCAACCTACCGGCCCGCGGCGTGCGCATTGAGTTTTCGCCGACGGGTGTTTCGGCCGATACCGTGGTGCAGAAGCTCTGCATCGAGGCGCGCGAAGAAGGCCGCGCGTGCTCCGTGGTTTCGAGTGACGGCACAATCCAGGCCGTCGTCATGGGCAAGGGCGTCACGCGCATCTCGAGCCGCATGCTGGTGGACGAGATCAAACAGATCGACAACGACGTTCACGAGGCCGAGGAAGCCCCGCAAATCAAGATGACTCTGGGCAGTCGCCTGAGCCCCGATGCCCTGGCCAAGCTCAAGGCCCTTCGCGGGAGGTAGGTGAGCTGACGGCGCGACGCTGTCTCGCTAACTCCATTCAGCGATGTCGATCATTCTACGGAGGCGCCATGTAAGCGCCTCTTTTAGATATGGCAGCCTTGCCGCGAGCGCGTCGTTTCTGGACAGAATCTCGATTGCCTCGTCAACGAAGCCTTCGAGTTTGTCGCCGTCAAACCAGCTCATGTCCTCGACGAGCAACATTTGTTTGGCGGGGCTTGAATGAAATTGCGCACTGGTAAAACTGTGCTCTCCCGCCCTAAGCTCCTCTAGTGATATGTTGCACCAGAGTGATGAGCCCGAATCGAAGATGGGGGCTGGTCTGCAGACCAGTGAGTTGACGTTTCGCACGAGGCCGAAGTTGCGCCAATGACGATCGTAGTTGGCAATGATGTCATCGCATACGATCATGCGGCCAAGGGCGTCTTTTATATCTGTCGCTCCAAGCTCCTCGCAGTTTGCTACATACCGTTCGTAATCGGTTAGTCGCTCGTCTGCATTTGCATGCTGGTTTACATAGAACGCAGGGACATATTCTTCTTCGTCAGTTAAGAAGACACTGCATGTGCTCAAGGCGGAAGTGCCCGCGCCTTCGAGCGAATAGGGTACATAATCGTAAGTGTTCAGGATGCGACGGTGAAGTGCAGTCGCCACCATCTCGTTATAGGGTTCCTGGTTTAGATGCGCTCCTGCTTTATGCAGAATTCGACGCCCGCCCTCGCATGTCCAGTACTTTTGAAGATTGCCGTCCGACGTGTTATCGGGCTTTGCGGCAGCCGCTTTTCCCTCTGGGGCAAAGGGCGCAATGGACAGTGAGACGTCATCAAAGGCGTTATTGAAGAAGTTAATGTCCTCCCAGGCGAGACCGGAACTTTGGGGCCTTATCCAATACTGGTCGGATAAGGAGAGGCCAAGATTTCGCTGTACGAGTTCATCGGGAACATCGACTGCGGCTTCTGCAAGCAGGGAGGCTAGCCCAATGCGTGCGAGCGGGATACCGCGGCCGCGCCACCAAGTGCGGAAAGAGTCGAGCGATACGGGGCTATTAGGGCCAAATACCCCAATAGGGGCGTGGGCGTAATCGACGTCGGCACCGATGTGGGTGAAGTCTTTTCGCGATGTGTTGTAGACCAGCTGAGCGACTTCATACGTGCGGTTCATGAGGGTGAACGCGATCTCGCTCTTACCGTAGCCGCGGCGGGGACGTCCCCCCGTTTTGGTCACGGAGCGGAGTCGCGTGTCGACGCTGTCTTTGTCGATGAGCCATACGCCAGAAGCCTTGCGGGCCTCAAGTGCTCCGTTTTTTATGAGCTCCTGCACCCTGCGCGGAGTGATGCCGAGTAGCTCGGCGGCTTCTTTGGTAGTAAGCATCGCGAAACCCTTCGCCAGAACGAATAGTTTTATATATAGCAATTGTAATTAAAACTATTCGTTCTGGCGAATGGTTTCAAGATTGAGGGCGCACTGACAGAAATGAACGGGCCTGGTACGCGTTGTTGCTGGATTTTGCATATTTGTATAACGCCGTGCGGCCTGTTGCGCCCCGTCCGCAATTCCTTTATTCTTAACTGGCTTCGCGTGAAAGCGCCAAGTGTGCCAGTGTGGCGCAACGGTAGCGCAACTGATTTGTAATCAGTGGGTTGCGGGTTCGATTCCTGTCACTGGCTCCATAAAAGAAATAGCAGGTCAGAGTGTGTTTTTCTCTGGCCTGCTTTCTTTTTAATTCCCACCGTGTGCAATGGGCTGTGCAACGACATGTGCAATAAAACGGGTTTTGACCTCTATATTGAATTATTTAAATTCATAGTTTCACCATTCTATTGGTCGCGCTCGTCCATTTTTCGGGCAGCTTTATCCATCTGGTCATTGCTGATCCTCTTGTCTTTTTTGCGCCGGATGCGCTGTTCGTGCGCTTTGCAACAATAGCCATTTTTATCGCGCGCGTTGTTTCGATCTTTGAAGCGGTCTTCGTTTGCGTCTTCCTGCTTGACGTAAGCCCTCATTCTCTGCTGGCGGAATTTGTACGGTCGCCCGCATTCGCGGCAAGTGTTCCAGGAGAAATGGCTTTCAAGGGTTTCTAATAGTTGTATCGCCCAAGCCCTTGTCAGGCTTCCGTAAATCGGGTTTTGGCCGTTTAAATTCCGATTGACCATTCGACGTAAAGTTTGCTCTTGAATGAAGGCATGGGGTTCGGGCTGAGGGTTGATAGCGAGGTCGATGAACGTTGCCAAGGCTACCTCTATCGTCTTGAACTGATTACTCACCCAGATTTTGGTTCCTTCGTCCATTTCGAATGTTCCGGGTTTGGCTACTGCCAACTGGGGCTCAGACGCATCAACCATCTGGAGTGACATGCGTAACTGCGAAAATCTGTTTTCAATAATCTCCTTGTTTTGGGAGATGCATACTTGATGCAAAACGTAGTCGTATGCACGGTCACCGTAAGCTGCTTTGCCTGTAAATAGAAGCGTGGCTAATTGCATGAACGCCATCGTTGTCACGAGATCGTCCAGCAATATGACCTGTTCCTTCTTATACCTGATTCCCTCAGTTAGGTTGGCGACTTCGGTTCCCTTTGAGCACCCTCTATCCTTGAAGTTGTTAAAGAGGGCGCAGTCTTGATTCAAGCTGATTTCATAGCTTCTTTCAGACTCATTCAACGCGTCGTACCAAATACGTGATCCCATGTCTTCAGGGCTATCGGAAAAGATTTCATTTGAGACGAACCGTTGCTCGACTCGTTCGGACTGGCCTGCATATGGAGTGGTTGGAAGCCCATACCTCTCGACAAATTGAATGATTCTCTTTGAGTCATTCAGATCTACGTCCAAGAGGGTTCCGGTTGAGAAGCCCGAAGGGATGCCGTACGCCGTCGAATGGGATTTGCAAATGATGGCGATCCGTTCCATTCCAAAGATTTCGATATTTTTTTCACGACAAGATGGAAGCGTCCAAGGTCTAATTTCCGCTGCCATAGGTGCCGGTACTTTGATTGCAGGATGGTTCATAAATATCTCCTTACAGCCTTTAATCGAGCTCAATGCGTTCTATTCACATTTTAAATATGATGACCGCCGAGTTAAAGCATAGTATCCATATTGCGTTCGAAATAAACGAAAGGAGTTCATATGGATGAAATGAAAGCAAATCAGACGGGTGTGGTTAGGCGCAAAGAGTGGTGTCGCGCGTTGGGTAAAATCCCGCACGCTTATGTCACCGCTCGTGACATCGCAGCGCTTCTTCACGTCTGCAAGACAACGGCGATCGAGGTTCTTAAGGCCGCTGGTGGCGTCAAGATCGGTCGAGCCTGGCGCGTCGATAAAGCCGATCTTGTTGAGTACCTGGCATCCCTGGAGGGCGACAGCAATGCCCGTTAAGCCGGCTGCTGCATGCATGGATGCCGTGCTGCCTCTCGGCGGTACGCGCGACGCCGCCGCGCACGTCGCTGACGCGTGCGTCGCAGTCGAGCGTACCGCCAACGGTGTTGCGCTTGTCGAAAATGCTGCCCCAATGTCCAAGATGGATTCTATGAACGGTGCCGATACCCCCACCCCCATCATTCCTATCAAGACAACTGTCACCCTTGAAGAGTGGTTGCTGCTCAGTAAGAAGGAAGGCTTGAGGAATGGGGGACAAGGTGTGGGGGTGAGGAATGTACCAAAGCTGATTGAAGAGGAGAGTTCGAAAAGACTTGAGAAGATGGCGAGGTACCAAGAAGCGATTGATGGCGATTGGCTCGTGAGAGGGAAGTGGTTGTGGGTTACGGGTAAAGACCAAGATAAAGCTGCGATCGAGGCAACAACGAGGGCAATTTGCACCGGATCTTCATTTGAGTTTGCTTCCGCCAAACAAATGGTGTCTGCCTGGAATAGCGCTGATCTGTTCGGAGCTCATAGCAAAGATCGGACTCTAGATGCGTGTCGTTCGGTCCAGAACTTGATCGTCGCTTATATCGGTTATGCGGCAGATAAGTCTGAAGCCGCTATGTTATATGAGCTTCTCGACGATCGCCGTCTAAATAAGCGAGTAACGATTTTCTCATCGGCCTATTCGGGAAAAGAGTTGAGAAACTTTTATTTGCGAATTGGGGTAAAAGCAGAAGACGTTGAAAAACTGTTTGATTGCCTTAGAAAGATGGTATATTCGACTTCAGAATGACCGTTAAAACGTAGTGCATGCAAATTAAGCCCGGCGATGTCGGGCTTTTTGTTGAGTGAAGCCGCCGTCACTTTGCGGATAATTCCGTCAATGGCGAGTTGGTAGCGGGTTTGTGACTTCACTCCTTCCCGTAAAGCGACTGCCGGGGTCAATCGTGATGCTAAACTAAATCAAAATGATGCCCTGAGTTGCCGTCTTTATGCGGCGAGGAGTTTTGAGACGTATGAACGAGTCCGACACGCGGCTAAAACTAATCGATCCCGCGATTATGAAGTCGTGGGATCGTGACACCCAGGTCTTTACCGAGTACTACTTTACCGATGGCGAGATCGTTGTACGCGGGAATATGGTTACCCGTAAGGACAAGAAGAAGGCCGACTACCTTCTCATGTACGCCCCGAACATCCCTATCGCTATCGTCGAGGCCAAAGATACCGATCACACGGTCGACGCCGGCTTGCAGCAGGGCATGGGATACGCTGAGTCTCTCGATATTCCTTTCGCGTATAGCTCCAATGGCAAGGGCTTCGTTGAGCACGATTTCCTTACCGGCAGGGAGCGTTCCCTCACCATGGATGAGTTTCCTGCTCCCGAGGAGCTCTGGGCGCGCTACTCCAGAGCTAAGGGGCTTGAGCATCCGCATAGCCAAGAAATTGGGCTCTTCGGTGGTTTCTGTGGGAGAGATTCCGGCATAGGCC
>UMHF01057352.1_pt1 | contig 44767 bp, 22 predicted proteins | sample 1965431 | NCBI WGS metagenome assembly UMHF01 (sample SAMEA4836088, study PRJEB28245) | human gut metagenome | biome: gut microbiome; material: fecal sample | place: Denmark | collected 2008
ATATTCAGCAAAAGAACCGAATTATAGCCTACAGACTGAAAATAAATATCCGACAATTCTTGCAGACTTTTCACCTTTGCATTTTCTTCCTCATGCCAGAACCACCCCGGACGAATCGATACATCCACTTCCGATGGATACCAGAAAAGTTCCGTTGCATCCTGTAACATCTTACGACTCCCCAAATCTTTTGCTTTACCGTAAACCCCTAAACGTTTATTATTTTCCGCAGAACGTGCATAAATTCCCGGAGTAAGTACCGTTGCGCTCCATTCCGTTTCACGACCGATACCTTTCTCATTGCCAACCCAACGTACATCATCACCCATTATCGCCATTACAGCTTTGGGCTGCAAATGCTGGATTGTCTTATAAAAGGCGTCCCAGTCGTACACCTGCTTCTTTCCGTTAGGACCTTCACCGTTTGCACCATCGAACCATACCTCATTCACCTCACCGTAATTTGTCAATAATTCCGTGAGCTGTTCGATAAAGAATTTATTGTATTCAGGAGAATTACCGTAGCAGGAAGCATTACGGTCCCAAGGAGACAGGTATACACCGAATTTCATGCCATACTTGGTACATGCATCACGAAGTTCACGCACCACGTCACCCTTGCCGCCCTTCCACGGAGAAGAAGCCACCGAATGAGATGTCGTCTTTGTCGGCCACAGACAGAAACCGTCGTGGTGCTTGGCTGTAAGCAGTACCATCCTAAAGCCACACTCTTTCAAGGTGTGTACCCACTGCTCAGCATCCAGTTCCGTCGGATTAAACAAAGAAGGATCTTCCGTACCATCCCCCCATTCACGACCGGTAAATGTATTAATTCCAAAATGCAAAAAAGCCGTCAGTTCCATCTGCTGCCAGGCTAACTGCTGCGGAGAGGGAACTAAACGGGCCGCCATTGAAGCTTTCTGCTCCAAGCTTTCATTTCCAGAAAACTGCAAATGCTTTACAAAATAAGAGGTATCCTGCTGAGCTTGCCCTCCAATAGGGAGGGCAAGCAATGAACACGCCATTAAAAACTGGTTTATTTTATTCATGCAGTTTATTTATATGTCAAATTATTACTCAATCATCACTTCATCAAGATAAACTTTAGACGCTTGTCCCGGACGAACATGATTATCTGGACAATTTCCTGGAGTTTCCAGTGTAAATTTAATATAACGTCCGATAATATCAACATTTTCAATCGATAAATCTTCAATAAAATTACCTTCCTTAAAAATTTCATCATCCGTAAAGGTCAACTTTCCTATTTCTTTAAATGTCTTATTATCGTCCGAAACTTCTACTTTCATCATTCGAGGCTTATGTACAGCCATACCATAATTCGTAATGCAACCAACTGCAAAACGTTTCATCTTTTCAGGCTTCAACAAATCTATAACAAAAGAAATAGGTTGTGATAGTCCTCCCGTATACCATTCAAAATCAGTCTGCTTCAGACTTCCACGTAAGCCATTGACTAATATTCCCATTTCTTTCGGAGCACCCACTAACGGTTTAGCCGTAGCCTTGTTCCAATGAATAGGTAATATAAGCGTTTTTCCCATCTGTTTACCTTTAGTAAAAGTGGCGGCTTTTATTTCTACATCCTTATCAACGACAAAAGCAGAATCATATACAGCAGATGTTTCCATAGGTTCAGTACCATCCAACGTATAATGTATTTCCATATCAGGACGTTCGCATTCCAGTTCCACTTTTAATTTTCCAGATTCTTCCGGTGTAACCTTATGCTGAATATTATACATAGAACGTGCATAGATAATTCCCTTCTGCTCCAGATGTTTGTCGAAATTATCTAATCCTTTCAAAAATTCATTCCAGTTCTTTTTCCCTTTTGGAACCCATGCTATTTCTGCCAAAGCAGCCAATCTCGGGAAAGTCATATAAAACACATCTTCGGGTACATTACAAAATTCAGTCCACATGCAGGCTTGAACTCCCATCAACAAAGATTCGTATTCAGGCTTCCAGTCGCTCTGAACAGGCTCATACTCAAACAAATTCTTTAATGTATTATTACCAAAATAAGTAACAGGCTCAAACCATTGAGGTCCCTGATATCTGATTAAATAAGCAATACGGGCAGGTGCCATTATAAACCGATGTCCCTGTTCCGCTGCTTTCAGTGCAGCCTTTCCATATCCTTGCCAACCTAAAATAATAGCCTCTTCTGGCAACTTACTATTCGTCAGTTCATCCCAACCCATAACTTGCTTACCTTTACTACGGACATAATCTCCTATGCGTGACATAAAATATCCCTGTAAAGCTTCTTCATCAGCTAAATGTTCTTTACGAATACGTGCCTGACACAAAGGACATTTTTCCCAGTTGGTTTTAGTGGCTTCATCCCCTCCTAAATTGATATAGCGGGAAGGAAATAATGCAATCACTTCATCAAGAATATCCTGTAAGAAAGTAAAGGTTTTATCATTTCCCGCACAAAAGATTATTTCAGCATTCTTTCCACCCAGACCAGGCAATACCCCGATAAAATCTTTTACAACCGGACACGCATATTCCGGATAGGAAGCCAAAGCAGCATTCGAATGAGCAGGAATATCTATTTCCGGAATAATTTCCACCTGACGTTCGGCTGCATAACGGATAATCTCCTTCATATCTTCTTGAGTATAAAATCCACCTACAGTGGCAGGCTCTCCCTTTTTGGGATTCCTTCTATCAGGAAAAGGAAACTTCTGACGATCTACCCTCCACGCCCCGACTTCTGTCAGACGAGGATATTTCTTTATTTCCAGACGCCATCCATTATCATCTGTGAGATGCAAATGCAAACGATTAATTTTCAACATAGAAATACAATCAATCATTCGAATCACATCTTCCTTCGGTAAAAAATAGCGAGAAACATCCAACATAAAACCTCGATAATCAAAACGAGGCTTATCTTTAATAGTAATAGCAGGTACAGCCCATGTTTCCACAGTATGCTTCTGCCCTTCTATTGCAGGGGGAAGCATCAGACGAATATTTTGCAAGGCATAAAAGAAGCCTTTCACATCGGCTGCCTTTATCGTTATTTTATCAGAAGTTATCTGTAATTCATAGGCGTCTGTTTTCATCGACTGATCAATAGAAAAAACGATATTGCCATCTTTTGCCTTTTCAACCTTAGGAGTGAAACCCGCCGATTTAGTAAATAGCGAAGCAAAGTTTTCGGCCACGATACGTTGTTCATCATCAGCTACAGCAATAACAGTCTTTCCACTAAAAGAGAAAGAACCGCTTCCCTTTTCAACAGACAACGGCTGAGGAACAATAACCACATCCTCAAGTTGTTTTGGAGAATGACATCCAGCCATACCCAGTGCCAAAGCAGCAATACAAGCCATTATCCATTTCCTCGACTGAAAATATATCTTAACCATATCTCTCTATTTTTATTCTTTATCACGATCTGGAGAAAAACGTACAGGATCATTATATTTTTCCTGCAGTTCCAATAATTGTTTCTTTAAGTCAGTGACAATCGAATCATAGTCACTCTGACCATACAAATTATGTAGCTCATTAGGGTCCTTTTGTAAATCATAAAGTTCCCATTCATCAATATCATTATAGAAATGAATCAGTTTATAACGGTTAGTACGGATTCCATAATGACGCTTTACCATGTGCTCTGCAGGATATTCATAAAAATGATAATACAAAGCTTTACGCCAGTTGGCTGGATGTTCTCCTTTCAGCAATGGCAACAAAGAAACTCCATGCATATCCTCCGGTACCTTTGCTCCGGCAAGTTCCAAAAACGTTGGAGCATAATCAATGTTCTGTACCAGTTCGGTAATATCTCCTCTGCGATTGAATCCTTCAGGTAAACGCATAATCAGAGGTGTATGCATCGATTCTTCATACATAAAACGTTTGTCAAACCATCCATGCTCTCCCATATAAAAGCCTTGATCGGAAGTATAAACCACCAACGTATTGTCCAACAGACCTTTTTCTTTTAAATAATCCAATACACGTCCTACATTATCATCCAGCGACTTGACCGTCTTCATGTAATCACGCATGTAACGCTGAAACTTCCAGTTTGCCAAATCTTTACCCTGAGGATTTTTCTTATAGAAATCTTCAATAATCGGACCGTAAAATTTATCCCAAGCAGCTCTCTGCTCTTTATCCATACGTCCTAGGAATGATTCATATAATGTTTTCAAACGTGAATTTTTGTCTGGACGCAGCATCTTCAGATCGTAAATCATATCCATATCTTTTACGATACTCATTTCTTGTGCGGCAGCAGCCGGACGACCTTCATAATCATCGAAGAATGTTTCTGGAAGCGGGAAAGTCTTATCTTCATACAATGCCAAATTACACGTATCAGCCATCCAGTTACGATGAATTGCCTTGTGGTGGATCATCAGGCAGAAAGGTTTATCCTTATCTCGTTTATTTTCCATCCAGTCTATCGCATCATCTGTTATCAGGTTAGTTATATAACCATGTTTCTGGATAGTATCATTATTCTGAGTAATAAAATCCGGATTATAATAATCCCCCTGTCCCGGCAATATTTCCCAATAATCAAATCCGGTAGGCAAACTCTCCAAATGCCACTTACCTATCAGAGCTGTCTGGTATCCCGCTTTCTGAAGCAATTTAGGAAAAGTCTGTTGGGCACTGTCGAACACACAGGTCGTATTATCATAAAATTTATTTCCACACGAATGTTTGCCTGTAATCATACAAGCGCGACTCGGACCGCTCAACGAGTTAGCCACAAAACTATTCGTAAAACGTACCCCATCGGCAGCAATACGGTCCAGATTAGGTGTTTCCATATACCGCGTATCATAGCAACTCATCATCTGAGCCGTATGATCATCGGTCATGATATAAACAATATTATAAGTTTTTTTTGCTTCCGACTTATTCTGCTGGCAAGAAGACGCTGTTGCAGCCAAAGCACTCAATCCGGCCATAGAATAAAATAAATTCAGGTTTTTCATATTTATATATTAATTATTCGGAGTAAAATCATTACAAACATTGAGTCTGTAGTGCTACTAAAGATTACGTAAAAATATGAGGCAGAAAATACTTCACCATCATTCAACTAATACAGAAGGGAATCAAAAATTTATTAAATAAGCCCGCACAATTACAATAAGCTTTATAATAAAAGAATGTAATTATGCGAGCTTTCAAGAGTCTGTTTTCAATTTTACCCTTTTCTTCAGGAAACCCTTAAAAGAAACTTTAACCAACAATCAGGCTATTTTTCAACAGACTCCAATTATATAGCTTTTCAATAACCAAAGTTATTATCCGTGATACCCGGATTTGCATCTCTTTCCGTATCAGGAATCGGTAATAACAAGTTCTTCTTCAGAAAGTCTTCTGTCAGATTACCCTCATTATAAAGACGGTCGGTCCATTTCTGAGCAGCAGTCTTATAGTACGCATCCGAAGCCTTTGTAAACTCATGATTATTATGATATTGTAAAGCTTTCTTCAAGTACTCAGTACCTTTGATACGAAGTAGTTCATACATTGACGGTTCACCATCCAGTTCGAACAAGAACTCGAAATAAATCTTTTCACTGACTTGATCCTTGGTCAATTGTTGAGACCATGCCTTCGGTTCAACGCCGTTACCACCAGCTGATTCACGTGCACGTTTCAGTACCTCTTCTACCAGTTGAATAGCTTTCGAAGTATTATCAAGTTCATTATACACATCAGCCATCAGTAACAACATCTCAGCATAACGATATACCATCAGATTCTTATGAGAAGAAGTTCCCTGCTGGTTAGGATCATACAACTTCATGTGAGCAGGCCATGCCATCTGATTACCACTCTCTGCATATTTTTTCTGTATACCCTTCAAAGCTTTAATATATGCTTTTTCTTGTGGAGTCTTACCATCTGCTTCATTCAGATTATTCAGATAATTTAAATCCGGATTAGTTGGATCTTTAAATTTCTCATAAGGCAATCTACCTACATACAATTTCGCAGCAACAGCTTTTCCATTTTTATAGATAGAATCGTATACAGCTACCTCTTTACCATCTACCATTTTTGTATCTCTCTGAACAGTATATGTAAAATAAGGATAATAATAGACAGAATCGTTTGCCGACGGTTGATCGCCTACCTGAGCTTTAGGTTCTGGCTTATTGTTTCCTCCACGATCTCTATGTACAGTCAAGAATGTAGCAGCTATACGAGGATCATCCGGATAAGTACCCTGATGCATATCATAAGCAGCTTTTGTCGCACGATATGTACTCCAGCATACACCCGGTGTTGAACCTGTCGGTGAGAAACGATTGCTGGCACGGTTAAAGCAAGAAGGAGAGTTCAAAGCAAAGTTCAACTGGAAAATAGCTTCTTTCGAGGTAGTCACCCAGTCACCAAACAAATCTGCAAAATTCTTTTCCAGTTCATATACATGCTTGTTATAAACTTCATCGAACATCTCCTTCGCATTTTTCAGATTATTGTTAGTATCAATACCAAGCTTTGCCATTCGATAGTACACTTTTCCCAAAAATGCCTTTACAGCCCACGAATTGACACGTCCAACCTCAGAAGTTTCACTGATGCTCATAGCTTCTTTCAAGTCTGTCACAACCTGATTTAATACTTGCTCTTTCGGAGTACGAGGCATCGAGATACCCTCTGAAGTAGAAGCAACAGTTTTCAAAGGCACATCTCCCCAAAGAGATACCAAATTATAATAAGCCATGGCACGGAGGAATTTCGCTTCACCACCATACTGGTTCTTAATATCATCACTCAATCCACTGGATGCCAAATTCTCCAGGAAGGCATTGGTTTCAGAAATCACTTTGTACATTCCATTCCAGGTAGTAGAAATCAATCCGTCACTTGAAAGTGCCTGCAACGAAACAATACCATCACTACCACTACGTTGCGACCATGCGAATCCAGCACCGCTAATAGGAATTTCCTGATAATGCTGACCATACGCCGATGTAGAAGTCATATACGCATAGCATCCCAGCAAAGCCAACTGCGCACTCGATTCAGACGAGAAAACGACTGTATTATTCTGTGAATATAACGGATCCTCATCCAAGCAAGACGAAAAGCTGGAAGCCGCTACTATAGATAATATCAAATATTTATATAGTTTCATAATATAATCTTTATTTAAATCCAATTTATTAGAATGTTACATTCAGTCCAAATACAAACTGACGAGGAGTAGGATAAGAGCTCATGTCTACACCCGGACGCAATCCATCGAAAGCAAAACTGTTAACTTCAGGATCATATCCACTATAATCTGTAATGATAAATGCATTCTTTACAGAAGCAAAAATCGATGTATTCTGGAAACCGATTTTCTTCATCCATGCTGAAGGAAGTGCATAATTCAATGTAATATCTGAACATCTCAAGTAGCTTGCGTCTTCTACGTAACGATCCATTACCATGTTCTGAACAATAAAGTTAGAAGAAGGATACAAATTTGAGTGATTTTCAGGTGTCCACATACCTTCGAAAGCTTTCTTCGATACTGTACCAGCCTTCTGTCCCGGAGTATTGATATAACGGTTATTTACATTGATGACATCACGGTCTTGCACACCATTAAAGGCAGCACTTAAGGTCAATCCCTTCCAAGACAAAGAAGTCTGGAAACCATATGTAAATCCAGGATTCGGGTCACCGATAATATCTCGATCAGAAGTATTTACAGTTCCATTGCCATCTCTATCTACAAATTTAATATCTCCTGCAGCAGGAATGCTTCCATTTACATCTTTATAGTAGCCAATGGAGCCATCTTCTTTTATAAATTTCACACCTTGATCTGTAATATCTTCGGGCTGTACGATTCCCTGTGTAACATACCCCAGAAACAATCCCGGAGCTTCACCTTGCAAGAATACATGTCCTACGCCAAAGTGATCACCCAGTGAATTTCCATAATAACCGATACGTTCACCTAAACACCCAAAATCAGTAGGCAGCAAACCAAGATTTACAATCTTACTCTTATTTTTTCCAATATTACCTGTAATACTCCATTTCCAATCTTTTGTATCAATAACCTGAGCAGTCAAAGAGAATTCTATACCTTTGTTGTCCAATGATCCTTGATTATAATAGGTAGAACTAAATCCTGCAGAGCCCGGTAAAGAGCGTGATATAAGCAAATCATTTGTCCGTTTTACATAGAAATCAAGTGTACCACTCAAACGTGAGCGCAACAGACTAAAATCGAAACCAGCATTCCATGAAGATGTTTTCTCCCAAGTTAAACCATCATTTGGTAAATTTGTAATCTGTAATACAGATTCTTGTTCACCATTTCCATTTCCATAATGATAATTACCATTTGAGCCATACATGGAGAATGTAGAATAAGGATCGATACTCTGGTTACCTGTTACACCATAACTTAAACGAACCTTCAACTGATTCAACCAATCAACATCTTTCAGGAATTCTTCCTGTTCCATACGCCATGCAACAGAAGCTGAAGGGAAATACCCCCAACGGTTTCCTTTACCAAACTTACTAGAACCATCGGCACGTAAGGAAGCTGTAATCAAATACTTGTCGAGGAAAGTCAAGTTTAGACGTCCCAAATAAGAAAGTAACTGATAGTCTTTTTGAGTCGGAGCTAAGTGCTGTACATTACCAGCCATATGAAGTCCGTTTTCTCTCAAATCGAACATTGTAAACTGAGTACCATTCGTATTTTCATTCAAGAAATTATAATCATCATAAGTTACACCCACAGTAGCATCCAAAGTTGCAATTGAGCCCAGTTTGGTATTATAGTTCAATACATTTTCAATAGTAACGTTACTTTTGTTCAAATTTGTCAGTGCCAGGTAACCATTATTATTCATACCTTGATACAATTGTAATCCATACCAACGTTTACGGTCATTCATGTTCAAGTTACCACCCACACGCAAGTTATAACGCAAACCTTTCACAATATTCCAGGACAAGTCCATAGAAGCATTGAATGTTTTATCATTAGCAACATCCACATAGTCATTCAACCAACTGAATATAGTTGTCTTATTTTCAGAACTAAAAGAAGGGTCATCTTCCGGCATTTCAAACGGAGCATAATCAAGAGCAGTACGAGAAATAGCTGTTGTAGAACCACCCAATGTACTACCGCCAGCCATCATGTTATTTTGACGAAGAGAACCACTCAATGTCATGTTCAAGTGTACAGTTTTCGACAAGTCCATACCGATATTAGCACGCAAGTCACCTTGTTTTAAACCGGTCTGCTTTACAGTACCGTTGATATCTTTGAAGTTTGCAGAAATATAATAGGTTGTTTTATCACTACCGCCACTTACAGACAATGAATAATTCTGAGAAAAAGCAGATGTATAAATCTCCTTCTGCCAATTACGATAACTAATTATATGATAAGTTTCCGGATTATTGGGATCATAATTTGCCAAAGCATCATTGTATACATATCTCACTTCGTCACCAACAATATAGAAAGGATATTGACCATTCGAAATACGTGAATTGATGTAAGCTGCATGTTCGTAAAGATTAGTCATCTCCATCAGTTTTGATGGCTCAGCTATTGTAAAGTTAGCAGAAACATTTACCTTTGCTTTACCTTGTTTACCTTTCTTAGTCGTAATCAAGATGACACCGTTTGCACCACGAGAACCGTAAATAGCAGTAGAAGAAGCATCCTTCAAAATTGTAATATCCTCAATATCAGACGGATTTAATGAAGCAAGAGGATCCTGATTAATTTGAAAGTCACCACTGATACCAGAAGAAGCAAATTCACCTGCAGAAGCTTGCGGCACGTTATCAATAACATACAATGGCTGATTATCACCACGTAAAGAGCTGGCACCACGAATTGTGATAGAAGATGCAGAACCTGCCATAGCAGAAGAAGCACTAACTACCAATCCAGCAACTTTTCCTGACAAGAGATTATCAAGTGAAGTAGCTTTTGCAGCATCATTAGCATCCGGTTTCATGGTAGTTAATGCACCAGTTAAATCACCTTTACGCGCAGTACCATAACCTACTACTACAACTTCATCAAGAACTTCCGTATCTTCTTTCAACACAATACGGTTTCCTGTCATTTTAGAAATTTTCACATCTTGAGTTGAATAACCCACATAAGAAACTACGAGTGTATTACCAACCTTACCTTTTAAAGAAAAGTTACCATCGAAATCAGTAATTGTACCATCCGAAGTACCCTTTACTTGGACAGTAGCACCAATTATGCTTTCACCTTTTTCATCAACAACTTGTCCTGTAATCATTCCTTGTTGAGCAAAAGCTCCAAATGGAACTATTAACAAGAGCATTAAGAAGATACAAACCGAATGCACCTTAAATTGTATTTGTTTCATAGTTTTAAAGTTAATAAACGTTTTAATACCGCGGTTTAATAAACTCAAATTTTGTATAGCAAAGATGAGATATTCAGTTTTCTTCAATGTTCTAAAATCAATAATTTATTTCTAAAAATCAATAAAAGCATACTTCTGTATAAGAGAATAAGCTAATTAATCAAAATCGAACAACATTTAGACAAAAATGGAAGAGGAGTCACCAATCATTAAAGAAGACAGTCCAATGCACCAAGACCCAAACCGAGGAAATCCCATTTTTAGAAAATTATACAAGCTATTATCTATTTCAACCAAATTTAGTATTTTTGTCCTCAAAGTTTTACAAACGCTATGAAAGTCCATACTATACAATTTCTTTATTTTATACTTCTCCTGCTAATACCAACAAATATACAAGCAGATGAGTACTTATATAAGCAATTGTCCATATCGGATGGGTTTCCACCCTATATACAACATATCTATGCAGAAGAAAATGGTTTTGTATGGATCAGTAGCAAACAAGGGCTTGGCAAATTTAATGGTTACGAACTAAAGAGTTATTTTCATGAAGAAGGAAACCCTTTTTCTTTACCAGGCAATGAAATTTATCAAATAGAAGAAGATAGTTTACATAATCTTTGGATCCTAACAAATAACGGAACTGTAAACTACCAGCGAAACACAGATCATTTCACTCCAGTATTGGACGAAAATGGAAACATCATCAAAGCTACGGCATTTTGTAAATTGCCTGAACAAGTTTTACTGGCTGATTACGCTAATCTTTACCAATACGATTATCGTAAAAAGCAGATAAAAACATTAACGCATCTCAAGTTGACTGACTCTTTCCCTATACGTGAAATAATACCATGGGACAATCATACTCTACTCTGTATCAGCCAGTGGAAAGGTATAATCCTGCTTGATATACAAAGTGGAAAGAGAAAAGAATCTCCTTTACCCAATGAAAAAGAAATTACCCAAGTTCTAATAGATCGCAAAGGATATATATGGATTACAGCTTACAACCGAGGTATAACTTGTTTCGACCGGCAAGGTAACATTCAGGCAATTTATAATACCGAAAATCAAAAACTAAGCCATAATGTCGTTTTATGCCTAAGTGAACATGAGGGAAAGATATGGGCTGGAACCGATGGCGGAGGGATCAATATTATTAATCCTCAAACAGGGAATGTAAAAATTTTAAAACATTTATCAGGCGATAAAAACTCATTACCCATAAATTCCATACAAAGTCTGTTCCAACGCGACGGACAAGAAAATACATGGGCAGGAAGTGTTAAAGGAGGACTTATTAACATTCGTCACTCCATTGTACATTCATACTCAGATGTTCCATTAGGATATACCAATGGACTTAGTGAAAAAGCTATACTTAGTTTTTTCCAAGAAACAGGGTCTGAGGACATATGGATAGGAACAGACGGAGGTGGCGTAAATCGTTTTAATCCACATACTAAGCAGTTTATACACTATCCAGCTACTTATGGAGAAAAAGTTGTATCTCTCTGCAGATATTCCCAACAAGAATTGCTTATTTCTCTATTTTCAAAAGGGGTATTTTTCTTTAATAAGCAAACAGGGAAAATACGTCCTATCAACGAAGGTAGTGCCGTTATCAATCAGATAGCATTATATGGTAGAAAAGGAATCAATCTATATCAAGATGAAACAGAATCAGTGTTATTGCTTTCGTCTGAAATATATAGATATTATTTGAAAAGCGGAAGACTACAACAATTGAGTGACAGCCAAATTTCAATTGAAGGACAAACTCTACCTATCGGATATGATAGTTTAAAAACTTATTTATATGATTTAAAGCACATCTATACCATAGACCATCGCAACAACAAAATAGAAACTATTTATACCTCGACCCAAGAAAACTATATAGAATGTGTCACAAAAAATGCAAAAGGTATTTTCTGGATTGGATTTAGTGATAAAATTCTCCGATATGATTCTTCTACACAATTGGAAACACAGATAGATGCTCCTCAACTAAAAAAAATCACCGCTCTTATTTCCGATCAGCACCAGCGAGTATGGATAGGAACCAATGAAGAACTTTTTGTATGGCTTGACAATGAAAATAAACTTATTTCCTTAGACGAATCTGACGGTGCCGAAGATAATGAATTTTTAAAAAAGGCAGTATGGGCTTCTCCACAAGGTGATATCTACTTGGGAGGTATTAACGGCATGTTGTATATTGATGGTAATAAAAGTAGCATCACCATCCCTACTTCTCCAAAACTCAAACTAACAGACATTATCAGTAACAATAAAAGTTATCTGTCCGATATCGACCAAGATGAGAATTCTCTCGATTTGTCTTTCGACAACAAAACGGTCATTATAAAGGTGATGGCTTACGAAAGTAATATTTTCAGGAAAAAGGTATACCGATGGTATATTGACGGTAAGGAAGAATCAACCACAGACAGCAAACTTCCTGAACTGACACTTCGCTCACTTACTCCCGGAACTTATCATATTTCGGTTTCCTGTAGCACTAAAGATGGCTCATGGACTACTCCACAGCAAGTCATCACTCTCCATATTCCGCCCGTATGGTATCAGACATGGTGGTTCAATTTATTATGGATACTCTTGGCCGCAGCATTGCTTATTGCGTTCATTCTCTATTTGTTAAATCGCAAAGAAGAACGGATGAAAGCTGATTTACAAGAGCATAAGCAGAAAATCTATGAAGAAAAGGTACGCTTTCTGATAAATATCAATCATGAATTGCGTACACCTCTAACACTGATTTATACACCACTGAACCAACTGGTAAAAACAATACCTCAGGATAATCCTATATATCCTACCCTCAGAAGTATTCTGAAACAGTCCAAACGAATGAAGGAACTACTGAATATGGTATTGAACCTGAGAAAAATGGAAATAGAGCAAAGTAAACTTAATATACAATCTTATCCACTGAATGAATGGATAAAGGAAATTGCAACTGATTTCAAATACGAGGAAGAAGATAAGCATATCACTATACTCTATGACCTGTCGCCCGAAATAGGAGAAGTAGAATTCGACCAGGAACGCCATATTATCATTCTTACGAATTTGATAGTAAACGCATTTAAACATAGCTCTACAGATAGCAGCATCACGCTACGTACAGAATTGACCGAAGACAAACAATCGGTACGAATCTCCGTCATTGATCAAGGACCCGGTTTGCAAGGAGTAGATACCGAGAAACTCTTTACACGCTTTTATCAAGGTGTGAACGAAAGGAACGGAAGTGGAATTGGACTTTCCTATTCTAAAATTCTGGTAGAAATGCATAAAGGAAAAATAGGTGTATACAACAATCCCGACAAGGGAGCATGTTTCTGGTATGAATTACCTGTCCATGCCCAATCATCCGAAATTTGCCCTCCACGTGAATATCTGAATGTTCTCACAGAAGCAGCTCCAGAAGAAGAGAAATATACGCCGATAGCCAACTCAATAAATACCAAAGACTATTCATGCCTATTTGTCGATGACAATGAAAGTATCCGGCAAATGGTAACGGAAGCTCTGAAAGACAATTTTAAGAACTTATACATTGCCTCAAACGGGAAAGAGGCTCTTCAAATAGCTCTTAAAGAAATTCCTGATATTGTTATCAGCGATATTATGATGCCAGAAATGAATGGATACGAACTATGTCGTAGAATCAAGGAAAATCTGAATATTAACCATATTCAGGTTATCCTGCTTACAGCACGTACTGACGAACAAAGCCATTTGGATGGATACAAAACCGGAGCTGATGCCTATATGGAAAAACCATTTGAGATCAATTCTCTTCTGGAAAACGTACGAAACCGGCTTTATTTACGTGAACAAATAAGGTTAAAATACACACACAATTCTATAACTGCCGAGACAGAAAAGCCCATAACTTCGGTTGACGATGCATTCCTATTCAAACTAAATAAAGTCATCGTTGAGAATATGGAAAACGATGAGTTAAATGTAGAATTTATCAGTCAGGAATTAGGCATCAGCCGCGCGTCATTATATAACCGTTTAAAAGCTCTGACTGGTATGGGAGCCAGCGAATATGTAAACAAGCTTCGTATAGAAAAAGCAATGGAATTGCTTCGGCAAACAGAGTTGAATATGACTGAGATAGCCGAACGTACCGGTTTCTCAACAAGCCGATATTTCAGTACAGCTTTTAAAAAATACACAGGTATTACTCCAACTCAATACAAAGAGTCACCCGACAACCTTAACACCCCATCGGGCAAATAAGATTTTTTCGTATCTTTGCCAAACACAATTAGTGGTAATTTTATGAAAAAATATATCATACTCTTTCTAAATCTGCTTGTATTAATGGGATGCAGCAGCCGACAGCAACAAACGCAACAAGCTACCCTGACGGTAAGTATTGAACCACTCCGTTATTTCACAGAAGCAATTGCCGGAGACAAATTTCAAGTAACCAGCATGGTACCGGAAGGAAGTAATCCAGAAACATACGATCCGACTCCACAACAACTTGTTACTTTGAGTCAAAGCGTGGCATTCCTGCGCATCGGTTACATTGGTTTTGAACAAGTATGGGCTGAGAAGCTCCAAAGTAATGCACCGAATGTTAAATTCTTCAATCTATCGGAAGGCGTAAACCTGATACGAGAAGATGACATTCATCATGGCAACCATTCGCATCCCGGCGGTGTAGAGCCTCATATATGGAGTTCTACCCAAAATGCTTATATCATAGCTGACAATATTTTCCATGCATTGTGTACACTGGATGCGGACCACACAGCATATTACAAAGAAAATCTGGCAAAGTTAAAGCAAGAGATAACACGTACTGACAACGAAATCCATACCCTCCTGCAAAATACATCGTGTGCCTTTCTTATTTATCATCCGGCACTATCCTACTTTGCACGCGATTATGGACTGGAACAAATCTGTATCGAAGAAGGAGGAAAGGAACCTTCACCCGCTCATTTACAGGCTTTAATCCGCCGCTGTAAAGAAAAACATGTACAAGTTATTTTTGTTCAGAAGGAATTCGACACACGCAATGCCGAAATTATAGCCAGGGAAACCGGAGCCAAAATTGTATCCATCAACCCGTTGAGTTATAAATGGCAGAAAGAAATGACAACAGTAGCAAAGGCTTTAAGCGAATAAAGAGTATTATGGACAAACAGCCAATTATACAATTAAATCATATTTATGCAGCATACGAACGTAAGCAAGTGCTGGATGATGTCAATCTGACGGTATACGAAAAGGACTTTCTGGGAGTTATCGGCCCTAACGGTGGAGGAAAAACAACCTTGATAAAAATCATTCTTGGATTACTTCATCCTATTTCGGGGGAAATGTGTTTCTACAATGCAGGAAAGCAAGTACCAGAAATCAGTATGGGTTACTTGCCACAATATAACTCTATCGATAAGAAATTTCCTATCTCTGTATACGATGTCGTATTATCCGGACTGAACAAACAAAAATCCTTATTACGTTCGTTCACTGCCAAACAACATGAACAAGTACGAGCTATCATAACCCGCATGGGACTTGAAGGTCTGGAAAACAGAGCTATCGGACAATTAAGTGGAGGACAATTACAACGTGCACTATTAGGCCGTGCACTGGTTTCAGATCCTCAGGTCGTGATTTTGGATGAACCCAATACGTATATAGATAAGCGCTTTGAAGCAAAACTTTATTCTCTTTTAGAGGAAATAAACAAGGAACGAGCTATTATTTTAGTCAGTCACGATATTGGTACTGTATTACAGAATGTCAAATCGATAGCCTGCGTGAATGGCACATTGGATTATCATCCCGATACGGAAATTCCTACAGAATGGCTGGAAGAGCACTTCGGTTGTCCTATTGAATTACTGGGACATGGCAACCTGCCTCATCGGGTATTGAAAAGTCATCATCACGACTAAATAAACAACAAACTCGTTTTTACTTTTCTCTCTTTTATAAAATTTCCTCTTTATCCTTTTCTTGCAAAAAGGTCAAGCCTTCATGAATAAAAATGACGGATAAAAAAGATAAAGAGTGAAATCAATATGCTAAAAACCATGAAAATCCGTGTAATCTGCAATGAGAAAAAAGATTATCACTATCTTTGCGGACAATGAACTTTAATGAGAAACAAAATAACTCACATGAAACAGTACAACAAGATTAACAATCTGGTCGGGTGGCTGGCGTTCGTGATTGCAGCTTTTACATATTGCTCTACGATAGAACCAACCGCCAGCTTTTGGGACTGTCCCGAATTTATTACAACAGGATATAAACTGGAAGTAGGTCACCCGCCCGGCGCACCTTTCTTCATGCTTACGGCTAATCTTTTCAGCCAGTTCACAAGTGATCCTTCGCAGGTAGCCCGCATGGTAAATACCATGAGTGCATTGATGAGTGCAGCATGTATCTTGTTTTTGTTTTGGAGCATTACTTGTCTGGCTAAAAAGCTGATATGTCCGCGAGAAGAAGACATGACAACAGGCCGCCTGATTGCCATCATGGGATCAGGACTGGTAGGCGCACTTGCCTATACCTGGAGTGACACATTCTGGTTCAGCGCGGTAGAAGGTGAAGTATATGCATACTCCAGCTTGTTTACGGCCTTGGTATTCTGGCTGATACTGAAATGGGAAAACCGGGCAAACGAAGCCCATAGCGACCGATGGTTAATCCTGATTGCTTACCTGACAGGACTTTCTATCGGTGTGCACCTGCTGAACTTGCTATGTATTCCGGCAATTGTACTGGTATATTATTACAAGAAAAACCCCAATGCCAGCCTGAAAGGTAGTCTGATAGCACTTATCGGCTCCATGGTACTCGTAGCTGCTGTATTATATGGTATCGTACCGGGTATCGTAAAAGTGGGTGGATGGTTTGAACTCTTGTTTGTAAACGGACTGGGATTCTCATTCAATACCGGACTGATTATCTACATTATCATACTGGCTGCCAGCATCATATGGGGAGTATACGAAAGCTATACAGTCCGCAGCCGCAAACTCATGAATATCTCATTCCTCACAACTGTGGGTCTGGTAGGTATTCCATTTTACGGACATGGCTGGAGCAGCGTACTGATTGGCATCATTGTATTGGTTATATTGGCCATTTATTTGTTTGCCGACCTGCCCGAAAAACTTCGTGTAAGCGCACGTACACTGAATACCTCTCTGCTCTGCCTGATGATGATCGTTGTAGGATACTCTTCGTATGCCGTAATTGTAATCCGTTCATCGGCAAATACCCCGATGGACCAGAACTCTCCGGAAGACATCTTTACCTTAGGTGAGTATCTGGGACGTGAGCAATATGGTACACGCCCGTTATTCTACGGTCAAACGTATGCCTCAAAAATTGCACTGAAGGAAGTAGATGGCGGATGTACTTACGATATGACTGAAGGTGCACCGGTATACCAGCGCAAAGAAAAAGAGCGCCCGGATGAAAAAGACAGTTACGAAGTTGTACGTAATAAAACGGAATATAAGTATGCACAGAACATGCTTTTCCCACGTATGTGGAGTTCCGATCACGCCAAGGCTTACGAAGATTGGCTGGGAGGAGTAGAAGGACGCCAAGTTCCTTACGACCAGTGTGGAGAAATGCTGATGGTCAAGATTCCGACACAATGGGATAACATCAAGTTCTTCTTTATTTATCAGTTGAACTATATGTACTGGCGTTACTTTATGTGGAATTTCGCAGGACGTCAGAATGACATTCAGGGACAAGGAGAAATAGAACATGGTAACTGGATTACAGGTATTTCATTCATCGACAAGTATCTTGTAGGTGACCAAAGTCTGTTACCATCCGACTTGAAGAACAATAAAGGTCATAACGTCTTCTATTGTCTGCCGCTGATACTGGGACTGATTGGTCTATTCTGGCAGGCATACAAAGGAGAGAAAGGCATACAGCAGTTCTGGATTGTTTTCTTCCTGTTCTTTATGACAGGACTTGCCATCGTTCTGTATCTGAATCAGACACCTCAGCAACCGCGTGAACGTGACTACGCATACGCAGGTTCGTTCTATGCCTTTGCTATTTGGATTGGTTTAGGTGTAGCCGCTATCTCCGAATGGCTGAGCAAGCGTATGAGCGAAAAACCGGCAGCAATCTTGGCAAGCATCGTCTGCCTGCTGGTACCTGTACAGATGGTAAGTCAGACGTGGGATGATCACGACCGTAGCGGACGTTATACCTGCCGTGATTTCGGACAGAACTACCTGAGCACCGTACAGGACAAAGGTAATCCGATTATATTCACCAACGGTGATAACGATACATTCCCGCTCTGGTACAATCAGGAAACAGAAGGATTCCGTACCGATGTACGTGTATGTAACCTCAGTTACCTGCAAACAGACTGGTACATCGACCAGATGCGCCGTCCGGCATACGATTCTCCGTCGGTTCCTATCAACTGGGAACGTATAGATTATGTACAAGGACACAACGAAGCTGTATATGTACGTCCGGAAGCAATGGAAACTATAAACAATTTCTACAAGCAAAATCCGGAAGAAGCCAAGAAAGAATTTGGTGATAACCCGTACGAACTGAAGAATATCCTGAAATACTGGGTACGCTCGCCGAAAGAAGGTTTACAGATGATTCCGACAGACAGTATTGTTATCAAACTGGATAAAGAAGCTATCAAACGCTCCGGTATGCTGACTCCTGATTCAATTCCTGATTATATGACTATTTCGCTGAAAGGCAAACGTCTGTTATATAAGAGCGAATTGATGATGCTGGAAATGCTTGCTAATACCAACTGGGAACGTCCGATGTATATGGCTATCACAGTAGGAACCGAAAATCAGCTGAATCTGACAAACAATTTCTTGCAGGAAGGTCTTGCTTATCGTATCACTCCTTTCGATAATGTCAAGTTAGGACGCCGTATCGATAGCGAAAAGATGTACACCAACCTGATGACCAAATTTAAGTTTGGCGGTATCGACAATCCTGATATTTATCTGGATGAAACGGTACTCCGAATGTGTGATACACATCGCCGCTTGTTTGTCCAGCTTGCCAGCCAACTGATAAAAGAAGGCAAAGCAGATAAAGCACTAAAAGTGTTGGACTACTGCGAAAAGGTTATTCCTAGTACGACCGTTCGTCACGACTATATTTATAGCAGCTCGAAGGAAATGGCAGACGATTATGCTCAATTGGGACAGACCAAAAAAGCAGAAAATATACTTGAACAATTGGCAAACAATTCTGTAGAGTATGCAAGCTGGTATCTGAGCCTTGACGAAGAACGTTTTGCCGGCTCGTACGAAGAATGTATGCGTCACTTCTATATTCTGGATGACGTATGCAAATCTCTGGCAAATCTGAAAGATGCCAAGACTGGCAAGGAACTGGAATCGGCTGCTCATTATGCACAGAAGTTCGAGCAACTTTATCAATTACTGGAACGCCGTGTAGGTAGTACACATCCGGAAAGTAAATAAAGATTATAATATAACACTATTTCATAAAACCACAGAGGGACAGAACTTGTAACCTTATAAGCTGTTCCCTCTGTGATTTTCTTTTTCGTGGCACATCAGAATCATGCTAATAGAACAACCACCCCAGATATTACGCCTGCTATACCCAAGTGCATTATGGCGTATGAACAAGAATGAAAAATCTGTTTATCTGACATTCGACGACGGACCTATTCCCGAAATAACACCATGGGTTCTCGACTTGCTCGACAAATATGGTATTAAGGCTACCTTTTTTATGGTAGGCGACAACGTACGCAAGCATCCTGAAGAGTTCCGCATGGTAGTAGAACGAGGACACCGCATCGGAAATCATACATTCAACCATATCAGAGGATTTGAATTCTTAAGCAAAAACTATCTTGCCAATACTGATAAAGCCAACGAATATCTGCATACAGATTTATTCCGCCCTCCACACGGACATATGCGGTGGCTGCAATACATGGTGCTAAAAAGGAAATACCGCATTGTGATGTGGGATCTGGTGACCCGCGATTACAGCAAGCGTTTAAATGGAAAACAGGTATTCGAAAACGTAAAGCGCTATGCCCGCAACGGATCCATCATCACTTTCCACGATTCTATCAAGTCGGAACCACGCATGAAATACGCCCTTCCCCGCTCTATAGAGTGGCTGCTGGCACAAGGATATACCTTCAAAGTATTCGACTAAAACAGCATAATACCAACATTTAGGTATTGCTGTTTTAGCTATATCCGGAAAATTCAGTCCGACAAATACCAAATTTTGGTGATTGATTCTTCTTCCTTACCTGAATAACTTTGCACCATCGAATAGAATGGCTTTTAAAAGGTATAATAGGTATAATATTTAAGGAAAAAGAATCAATGATAAAAACCAGTACACTCACTTTCATACTACTGATTTGTTCTGTTTCTATTTTTGCACAATCCCGTACATTACTCTCAGGTAAAGTTGTTGCTACCGACAAAACCGTAATAGACTACGCTACTGTATACCTGAAGGGAACACAATACGGGTGCACGACCAACGAACAAGGTATCTATCACCTGCAGGCTCCTGCAGGAAAATATACACTTATCGTTTCGGCTATCGGATTTGAAACATACGAAAAAGCAATCGAAATAATGCACGATGGACGCACTAAACAAACAGTTGTACTAAAACCTTCGGTAACAGAACTGGATGAAGTAGTAGTCACATCTACCGGAGTGAGCCGTGTAAAAAAATCGGCTTTCAATGCGGTAGCTGTCGATACGAAGGAACTACACAATTCTACCAAAAGCCTGAGCGAAGCATTGACTCAGCTTCCGGGAATAAAACTCCGTGAATCGGGCGGTGTAGGATCGGACATGCAGCTGATGCTCGACGGATTCAGTGGAAAACATGTGAAAGTATTTATCGACGGTGTACCGCAGGAAGGAGCAGGCACTGCCTTCGACCTGAATAATATTCCAGTTAATTTTGCTGAACGTATTGAAGTGTACAAAGGTGTTGTACCTGTAGGATTCGGAACGGATGCTTTGGGAGGAGTTATCAACATCGTAACCAATAAGAAACAACGTAACTGGTTTCTTGATGCATCTTATTCATATGGTTCATTCAACACACATAAATCGTACGTAAATTTTGGCCAGACGTTCAAAAACGGACTGATGTACGAGATAAATGCTTTCCAGAACTATTCGGATAACGATTATTATATTGACAACTATATCACCGAATTTGGCGAAGATGGCGTAACCGAAAGTACAGACAAAAAGAAAATTTACCACGTAAAACGTTTCAACGATATGTTCCACAACGAAGCTGTTATCGGAAAAATAGGAATTATGGACAAAAACTGGGCAGACCGTCTGGTGTTCAGCTTCAATTATTCTCATTTCTACAAGGAAATCCAGACTGGAGTCTACCAGTATGTAGTATTCGGCCAGAAACACCGTAAAGGATATTCTTTCGTCCCGTCGGTAGAATACCGTAAGCGCAACCTGCTGATAGAAGGACTGGATGTATCGGCAACAGCCAATTATAACCACAACATTACACATAATATTGATACAGCAGCTTACAAATACAACTGGCTGGGAGATAAAAAATATACCGGAATACCGGGAGAGCAGTCACACCAGAACAACGAATCGAAAAATACGAACTGGAACGGGACGATTACAGCCAATTATCGTATTGGAGAAGTACACACTTTTACACTGAATCACGTAATCAGTACCTTCCACCGTACCACTCGTTCGTATATATCGGGCAGCTCCAAACTTTCCGATTTCAGCATCCCTAAGAAGACACGAAAAAACATCACCGGACTGTCGTACCGCTACATGCCTTCCGACAAATGGAATGTTTCGGCTTTTGCCAAATACTATAACCAGTATAACGAAGGGCCTGTATCGCAAAATTCAGATGGAATAGGAAATTACATCCTGCTGAAGAAACATCTTAGTTCGCTGGGATACGGTGCCGCAGGTACTTATTTTATCGTAAAAGACCTGCAAGCCAAACTTTCTTACGAAAAGGCTTACAGGCTGCCTACTACCGATGAGTTGTTTGGTGATGAGGACCTGGAAGCAGGAAAGGCTGACTTAAAACCGGAAAGAAGTGATAATTTCAATTTGAACCTGAGTTATGCTTACCACATAGGCAAGCATGCCATTTACGTAGAAGGCAGTCTGATCTATCGTGATACGAAAGACTATATCAAGCGAGGGCTGTCGCAGGTAAGCAACATGAGTTTCGGATATTACGAAAACCATGGCAGAGTGAAAACTAAAGGGTATAATATCTCACTGCGGTATAATTACTCCCGATGGTTCAACATAGGGGGAACATTCAATTCCATGAATGCCCGCGACGAGGAAAAATATCGCGCCGGAGGTACACAGCAGGAAAGCCTGACGTACGGTCAGCGTATTCCAAACCAGCCGTACCTGTATGCCAATTTCGATGCCTCGCTTACCTGGCACGACTTGTTCGCAAAAGGAAATGTACTGACACTGGGATATGACGGATACTACCAGCATGAGTTTCCGCTGTACTGGGAAAACCTGGGAGATCCGACTACCAAAATCCGTGTGCCCGAACAAATTTCGCACAACCTCAGTATCGGATACAGCCTGAAAGGAGGACGTTACAACCTTTCTTTCGAATGCCGTAACCTGACCGATGCCAAACTGTACGATAACTTCAGCCTGCAAAAGGCGGGACGGGCCTTTTATGGAAAAATAAGAGTAAACTTTGGAAAATAATAAAAACTAAAACATAAAAAGAACATGCAAAAAAAGTATCTTACACATGCCCTGACAGTAGCTCTGTGCTCCGGCAGCCTGTTCTGCTCATGCAGCGAAGAATACATAACCCAAAATTCAGGAGGAGCAGCAACCGGAACAGACAAATATGTCATCGCAGCAACAACCAGTGATGCAACCTACCTCATCACTTCCGAATCGCTCGACGAAGGAACTGTTACTTCGGTAGGAAACGGAACCGAAACCATTGGAGGTTCTTACTGGGTTTTCTATGGAACCGATTATTTATTCAGTTTGAAGTATAACAATGGAGAGGCTGGCACCGGAGCTTCTTATATCTTAAACCAAGCTACCGGAAAGCCTGCTGAACATAATTCGTATACATTCAACCGCATCACGACGTATGGTATCTGGGGAAACAACGTGATTACTGCTTCTACCAACGACGGAAGTAAGGAAACAGACGGTGAACATTATGCCAAGTATCTCCAGTTCAACTATCTGAATGCGACCAGCGGCAAAACGACTACTGGTACACAGATTGCCGAAAACTTCCTTGGAAACGGTGAGTTTGTCAGCTTTGCAGGCTTTGTAGAAGCAAACAACAAACTCTATACTTCAGTCATCCCAATGGGAATGAGTCATTACGGTGTCAATACATTCCCCGACAAGATAACAGATGCCGACCTGGTTGCCAAATCGGACGGAGGTACCGGCTCCGGTTCCTATACAGCCGGACAGATACCTGCTACCCAGTATCCCGACAAGGCATTCATCGCTATTTATAACGGAAGCAGTTTCAACGAAACTCCAACCATCGTAGAAACAGATAAAATCGGATTTGCCTGCGGAAGAAACCGTTCTCAGTATTATCAGACCATCTGGGCTGCCGATAACGGCGACTTGTATGTTTTCTCTCCAGGATACGGACGTACGGCAACTTCTTCCAGCGACTTGAAAAAAGTTACAGGTACGCTTCCTTCAGGAGTTATGCGCATCAAGGCCGGCGAAACGGCTTTCGACTCGAACTACTATTATAACTTGGAAGAATTAGGCAACAAAAAACCGATGTTCCGCTGCTGGCACATTACTCAGGATTATTTTCTCTTGCAAATGTATACCGACGGAACGGCAGGTATGATGAGCGGAACAAATGCCGTCGTTACCGAACTGGCTATATTCAAAGCTGAAGATGGAAAGCTTACTACCGTATCGACCGGCATGCCACAAAAAAGCAACATTACTTCACTGGGTACTCCTTTCTGTACCAACGGAGTGGCTTATATTCCTGTAGTAACCAACGATGGCAGCTATCCGGCTTTGTATAAAATAGACCCTGTTACTGCAACAGCTACTAAAGGTATAAGCATCGTAGCAGATGAAGTAGCTGCCGTAGGTATGTTATCACCCAAATCTTTTTAAGTACAACAATGAAAAAAATATTCAAAAAAATACATCTATGGCTGTCTGTCCCCTTTGGACTGATTATTTCTATAATCTGTCTGACAGGGGCAACCCTTGTTTTCGAAAAAGAATTAACCCGAGCAGGCAACCCTCATCTATATACGGTAGAATATAAAGAAGGCAGTAAGCCCCTAAAACCATCGGAAATCATTGCCCGTATCAGCCAGCAAACAGGAGATACACTGAAGATCAGTAGCCTGCAAGTGGCAGGAAACCCCAAAGAAGCATGGATGGTGAGCTTCACCAATGCTGGTCAGCACCAGTTGAGTGTCAATCCCTATTCGGGAGAAATAAACGGATGGGTAGAGGGAAATTCCTTTTTTCAGACTGTCCGTAAACTGCATCGCTGGCTGCTTGATGCTCCGGCGCAGAAAGGAGCTTCTTCTACCGGAAAGACAATTGTCGGCATCACTACCCTGCTGATGGTAGTTATCTTAATTTCCGGTATCGTACTCTGGTGGCCCCGAACACGCAAAAGTCTGCAAAACCGACTGAAGGTATCATGCACCAAAGGTCCCTTCCGTTTTTGGTACGACAGCCACGTTTCTTTAGGATTCTACGTTACAATATTTTTGCTGGTCATGGCTCTTACCGGACTGACATGGTCATTCCGATGGTACCGTACCGGATTCTATGCCCTGTTCGGCGCTTCTACCGAACAGCCCAAACAATCTGCGCCAGCCCACGAAGACAATAACAAAAAAGAAAAGAAAAACGAACCTGAAAGATTGAATTATCTGGCATGGGATGCTGCACTTGCCGAGCTGCAGAACCGTTACGAAACCTACGGAACAATCCAATTGAGCAAAAACAGCGCACAAGTTATTCAGTCAGGAAAACAAAAAGGAGATACCGCTTCTTTTGATATACACACAGGAAACATTACAGAAATAAAGGTATACAATATTGACGAACAGCCCATGTCGAACAAGATGAAGGGACTTATCTATTCACTTCATACCGGACAATGGGGAGGAATGTTTACCCGTATCATATATTTCCTGTCGGCCTTTATTGGTGGAATCTTACCTCTTACAGGATATTATCTTTGGATTAAGCGAATAAACAGAAAACATCGTCGTAATGTTTGATAGAAAATTTGTACAAAACATTTTATTTTTTGTACAAAAAATAAAAATACCTGCAGACATTTTCAGTTGAAACATCTGCAGGTATTTTTCAATTCTCCCGAAGGGAGCAAAAATTATTTAGGCTGCTTTCCGATGTAAGCCAGAATACCACCGTCTACGTAAAGCACATGACCATTTACAAAATTTGAAGCATCCGAAGCAAGGAATACAGCCGGACCCATCAAGTCTTCCGGATTTCCCCAGCGTGCAGCAGGAGTCTTGGCTACAATAAAAGCATCGAACGGATGACGAGAGCCGTCTGCCTGACGTTCGCGTAAAGGAGCTGTCTGAGGAGTAGCGATGTAACCCGGGCCGATACCATTACACTGGATGTTGAATTCTCCATATTCGGATGCAATGTTGCGGGTAAGCATCTTCAAACCACCTTTTGCTGCGGCATAAGCCGATACTGTTTCACGACCAAGTTCACTCATCATTGAACAGATGTTGATAATCTTTCCGTGACCTTTCTTGATCATACTCGGAATAACAGCTTTTGATACGATGAACGGAGCGTTCAAGTCAACGTCGATAACCTGACGGAATTCAGCAGCAGACATCTCACACATCGGGATACGCTTGATGATACCTGCATTGTTTACCAGAATATCGATTACACCCACTTCTTTTTCAATCTGTGCAACCAATGCGTTTACCGCTTCTTCATTGGTTACGTCGCATACATAGCCACGAGCGTCAATTCCAAGTTCTTTATATGCTGCAAGACCTTTGTCTACCAGTTCCTGCTTAATATCATTGAATACAATTTTTGCACCAGCCTGTGCAAAACCAGTTGCAATAGCAAAACCGATACCGTAAGAAGCTCCTGTTACAAGAGCGACTTTTCCTTCGAGTGAAAAATTAACCATAGTTTTCTTTAGTGTTTATATTGTTAATAACTAATATCAGCATTAAAAAAGCAATTTGTTTTTCCGTTTACGAACACGGAATTAATTATTTTAATTTTCTAAGTTCACAAATATACTAATTTCTTTTTATTAGTGTGCTAATATTTCGCAAATCTTATCTTGAAAAGCACGGGCTTCCTTACCCTTTAAGACATTCTGATTGATGATAACAAAAGCAAGCATATCTCCATTGCCTGCCTTTACATATCCGGCAAGCGAACTCACTCCCGTTACTGTTCCTGTCTTGGCATGAACATTGCGATACGCTTTTCCTTGCTTCATACGATTTCTCAAAGTTCCATCAACGCCTGCTACAGGAAGAGCTTCATATAAAGGACAGAATATTTCAGCCCGCGAATAAGCATATTTAAGATATTCTATCATCAGTTCGGGAGAAATATAATTATAAAGCGACACTCCACTTCCATCTACGATACTATATTCATCAGGATTACATCCGACTTCATGCTTCATAAAATCATAAACTGCATTTTGTGCGTCTTTGAAGCCTATACCTTTTTTACCTGAACGATGAATTCCTAAATGATAAAACATTGCTTCGGCAGACAAATTGTCGCTTTTCTTTAAAGCACGTTGTAATACAGGTGTCAGCGGACGTGACAACGTGTAGAGCTCCGTAACTTCGTCTGGACATGTTCCGTAGGTAAGCGATTTTACAGCTATTCCTTTTTTGTTCAGCTTGTAGGATAATGTATGCAGAAAGAAATCCTTCGAAGAATACATATTCAGTGTCTTTGTGCACCGGTAGTTCGCATTTCCACTTACATAAATGGTATTACCGTTATTCAGCCAGTCGCGAGTAACTTTCAACTTACCTTCTTGTGGAAGATAGCTTTTCGAGAGATTACAAACTGTGTAATAATCTGATTCGGGTAACACTTCCACCTTGGGGCGCTTACCTTTTGCAGCAGGAATAACCGTGACATTGACACATCCTCTGTTTAACATAAGTGGAGACAGATAAGGCTGAAAAGATTCGGGAGTATCATCCCACGACCATCCTGTACCCCAATAAATAGAATCGGTCAATGATACATCCGCAACTAAATGACCTTGTACAGAGCGTATTCCAGAGTTATAAACAGCTTCTGCCAGCTTGTTCATATCTTCATCCATAAACTCCGGATCGAATCCACCGACCAGATATAAATCTCCTTGTAGTATGCTATCCTGTGTAACTGTTCCCGTATAGGCTATTCTTGTGTTGAATACATAATATTCGCTTAATTCAGCCAAAGCGGTAACTGATGTTATCAGTTTTTCAATGGAAGCGGGACGATAGAGCTTCTTATCTTGATAAACATAAACTTGTTTTCCCTGAGTCAAATTGAAAACACTAATGCCAACCTCCGACGTCGCTAACAGCTTTTCGGAAGAAACCAATGCATCCAGCCGTCCGGCAAGTGTCTGTGCACCTAACGTACAGCATACGATAAAAGAGATTAATATCAGTCCGATTCGTTTCATAAATTACAATTCTCTGAATATTTCACCCACAGTAGGATGTGGAAAAACAAAATTTTTGAAATAATCTAACTTACGATGTTCTTCTACCATCATACCTCCCAAGACAATCAGTTCGGAAGCCGGATTTCCTAAAATATGAACGCCAAGTACGGTATCGGATTCATCTACCAATACTTTGAATATTCCATTTGTACCTTCATTCTCGGCTACAAAACGACCTGAATATGCCATAGGCAACTTCACAACACGATAATTTATACCTTCTGCCTGCAAACTTTCCTCTGTCTTGCCAACTGAAGCTACTTCTGGATTGGTGTAGACGACTCCTGGAATAGCTCGATAACTCATCTCTTCAGACGCTCCTAAAATATCTTTTACGGCTATCTCTGCTTCTCTTACAGCTGTATGCGCCAATAAAGATACTCCATTCAAGTCACCGCATACATATACTCCGGAAACGGATGTACGCAAATGGGAGTCAACTCGAATATTTTTACGTTCGGTCCGTTCCAGATGCAGGTTTTCAAGTCCAAAACCTTCAGTAACCGGCCTACGACCGACACTCATCAATAACTTATCGGCACATATACTATTTGCTCCATCAGCATTTTGATAGCATACATGTATACCTTCTTCATCTTGCGACAGGCTTGTTACCTTGGCATCAAGTAAGAATTTTATGCCACGTTTTGCATATTCTGCCCGCAGAGAAGCTGCCAGCTCCCGATCGATGCCATTTAATATCTCACTCATCATTTCAACCACCGTTACCTGCACTCCAAGACTTGAAAAGAAAGAAGCGAACTCCATACCGATGACTCCTCCCCCTACAATAGTAAGCGAACGGGGTAATTCTTTATTCTCGAGTGCATCCCGATGCGTCCAGTAGCTTACTTGTTCTATGCCTTCTATGGAAGGAATAACAGTCTGGCTCCCTGTACAAATTATCAGATACTCACATTCGTATGTTTCATCTGCACAGCGAACAGTATTCTTATCGACAATATAAGCCTCCCCGCTGACAATAGTTACTTGCTGTGCCGTTAGTTTCGCCTTAATGCCTAATACAAGTTTACGGACTACTTTCGCCTTGCGTGAGATAATTTTCGGCAAATCGAAAGAAGTTTCAGAAACACTTATTCCATATTTTGCAGCATGACGTCCATTGTCATATATCTTTGCCGAATACAGTAAAGTTTTGGTCGGAATGCATCCTTCATTCAAACAAACACCTCCTAAATTGTTTTTTTCAAACAAAACAACACTCAGACCAGCTTTCCCTGCGGCTTCTGCAGCTGTATATCCAGCCGGTCCTCCGCCGATAATTGCAACTTGGTATTTCATACTTATTTTATTAGATTAATAGGTTTATATTAAAGTTACTTCCAGACTTCATACTTCATCTGAGGATAATGCTCGTATAATGCATCAACAAACAGTTCCGGATCTTTCATCGGATACCATCTGTCTTCTTTTTCTGAAACAATACGCAAAACCTTACGTTGAGGATCGAGGTATACTTTGGTTATTCCCTTTAAGGTAGATTTCGAAAAGCCCAAATAGCAGATTACCCGAACTGTTCCTTTTTCATCTATCTGATATTCCTTTATTCCTCCGTACATGGAGAAAAGTATATCGAAAATGAAAAAAAGGATAAGTACCATAGTATATATCCACCATGTTTCCTGATTATAGAATAAAAATATAATAGTCAGAATAAGACTACTCACAAGTGCACTTATAAGTGTTTCACATACAAATCTTTTAACTGACTTCCGAGGTTTAAAACTTTCCATAATCATCATTTTTAGTTATTCTCTACATTTTCATCTTCCTTTTTCATTTTCTTCTCAATCCAGCGGACAAATTCACCGGCATTCTGAGGAGAAACATATACCTTATCGGATTGATGACCATTTTGGTAACTTATTTCTATCCGATGTACCGATAAAGCTGGAGCTATTGAAAATGACTTTACTTCACGCATACCTGTAATGGATTCAAGTAATATGGTTTTATTGGCAATAAAACGTCCTGTCTCAATCTGTAATTTACCATTGCCTGTAACAATATATTGAGTATGAATCAACATCTCTATTTCAAATATCATGACAACAGCCATCAACAACGTAGCTATGGTGTAGTGAAACCAGAAAAAATCGAATAACAAAAAAGCGGTAACAGCCATCAGTAACCAATACCAACTGTCTACCTTAGAATGAAATGTTCTGTCCATTATCTCTGCAAGATTTATTAATTCTTTGTGAAGATAGCAAATTATCATCGAAAATACACTTCTTGAAAAGGTTCTTTAGAAAAAAAACAAAGATAAAACACTGTCATATCAGTTTTTTTGTAGTTTTGCAGCAATATTATACATGTTGTTATGGTAAGAAAATTCGATTTTCTCGTTATCGGTTCAGGAATTGCCGGAATGAGCTTTGCGCTAAAAGTAGCGCATAAAGGTTCGGTTGCACTGATCTGCAAAGCCGGACTTGAAGAAGCCAATACCTACTATGCACAGGGAGGAATTGCTTCTGTAACAAATCTGAAAGTGGATAATTTCGAAAAACATATCCACGACACTATGGTGGCCGGCGACTGGATCAGTGATCCGGCAGCAGTAGAAAAGGTAGTACGTAATGCTCCTGCTCAAATTGAAGAATTAATAAAATGGGGTGTAAACTTCGATAAGAATGAAAACGGAGAATTTGACTTGCACAAAGAAGGAGGACACTCTGAATTTCGTATTCTTCATCACAAAGATAATACCGGAGCTGAAATTCAAACCAGCTTGATAGAAGCAGTAAAACAACACCCCAATATTACGGTCTTTACTAATTTTTATGCCGTAGAAATCATTACTCAACATCATCTGGGTATCATAGTAACCCGACATACTCCAGGTATCAAATGTTTCGGAGCTTACGTATTAAATGAACAAACAGGAGAAGTTGATACGTTCCTGTCGAAAGTGACAGTTATGGCCACAGGAGGATGTGAAGCCGTTTATACCCACACAACTAATCCATTGGTTGCTACAGGTGATGGTATTGCCATGGTTTATCGTGCGAAAGGTGTTGTAAAGGATATGGAATTCATCCAGTTCCATCCAACGGCCTTGTATCATCCGGGAGATCGCCCCAGCTTCCTGATAACAGAAGCAATGAGAGGGTATGGAGCTGTATTAAGAAATCTGGGAGGTGAAGAATTTATGCAGAAATACGATCCACGTCTATCTCTTGCTCCTCGTGATATCGTAGCACGTGCTATAGATAATGAAATGAAACAAAGAGGAGAAGATCATGTTTACTTGGATGTAACGCATAAAGATCCAGAAGAAACGAAAAAACACTTCCCGAATATCTATAAAAAATGTCTTAGCCTGGGCATTGATATTACAAAAGATTATATTCCAGTTGCACCTGCAGCTCATTACTTGTGTGGCGGTATAAAAGTTGACTTAGATGGACAATCTAGTATCAAACGTTTGTATGCCATTGGAGAATGCTCTTGCACCGGTCTGCATGGTGGAAACCGATTGGCATCTAATTCACTTATTGAAGCCATTGTATACGCAGATTCTGCCGCAAAGCATGCATTGAGTGTACTCGACCGCTATGATTTCAATGAAGATGTTCCAGAATGGAATGCAGAAGGTACTATCAGTAATGAAGAACGAATTCTGATAACTCAAAGCATGAAAGAAGTAAACCAGATAATGGAAGCATATGTAGGCATTGTACGAAGCAATTTACGCTTAGTACGTGCATGGAATCGTCTGGATATTTTATACGAAGAAACAGAACGTCTCTTTAAGCGCGTAAAAGCTTCACGAGAAATTTGCGAACTGCGTAACATGATTAATGTAGGTTATCTGATTACTCGTCAGGCTATGGAACGTAAGGAAAGTCGTGGCTTACACTATACCATCGATTATCCTCATGCAGCCCGAAAAGAAGGTGAACAATAAACAAAACAAACCTTTATAGGCCGTCTCAAAATTGAACTGCACCCCAAAAGTTTTGTATTTAACTTTTGGGGTGCAGTTCAATTTTGAAGCCTTCTTTACAGTCATTATATAGTAAAATCTCTCTAAATTATCAAACTAAAATTACAATCTATAAAGATAGCTATCCCATTTTTTATATCGCATAATATTTCATATATTTGCAATTATACGTAACTATCTCCCTTTATTATGAATCGTATCAAAGAAGTACTTGAATCACGCAAACCTAGTTGAGAAAATAGGTAAAAGTTTCAGCTAAACTAATGCGTATATATGCAACCATCGACAACCAAGGATAGAACTGCTATAAATTGCTTCTTTATTGGATGTTGAAGCGAAAGATTTATTAGTTAATAATCAAAAAATAAAGAAGTAATCAATGATAGAAGTAAATCAGATAATCAAGAACTTAATCCCAACGGAACCTGTCACCATTATTAAATTGCAGCCTCTCGGGAATATGTATTCTATTAAATACACAGGAGTAAATACCCACAAGACCAGTACCAAAGTTATTAGTAAAGCTCAATTTGAGTCTTTGGAAGTATTAACTGCAGAAGGCGAATTTAATTTTAAGGGAGATCCAGAGAAGTTTGTCATGTTTGCAGAAGCAGAACGCATCCATTCAGCTTATCAGTTTGACCCATTATTTGCCATTAACTGCAGTGTGGTCGACCCTCTTCCTCATCAAGTTGAAGCGGTTTACAAATACTTATTGCCTCAGCCCAAAATTCGTTTTCTTTTGGCTGACGATACAGGTGCTGGGAAAACCATCATGACAGGACTTCTACTGAAAGAGCTAATTATGCGCGGTATCATTGAACGCATTCTGATTGTAACCCCGGGTGGCTTGACTAAACAATGGCAAGAAGATGAAATGGGAGTCAAATTCAACATACCTTTTACCTTAGTCAACCGCAGTCTGTTTACAGCAGATCCTAATATTTTCCGTACGGCCAATAAAGTCGTCACATCGATTGATTTCATAAGCCGTGAAGATATCTTGTCTGTGGTCAGCAATACAAGTTGGGATATGGTCATTTTTGATGAAGCCCATAAATTATCAGCATACGAATACGGACAAAAAACATACAAATCCAAACGCTATGAGGCAGCTTATGTCTTATCGCAACAATGCGAACACTTACTTTTATTGACTGCAACTCCTCATCGTGGAAGAACAGATACGTTTAAAAAGTTGCTGCAATTATTGGATGAAGATATATTTGCTACAGATGATGTAGCTTCCGATAGAGTCAAAGAGTTAAGTAAAGAAGGGTTGAATAAATTCTTCATTCGACGCTTAAAAGAAGACATGAAAGATTGGGATGGACATCCGTTATACAAAAACCGTTTTACAAAGACCATTTCCTACCAACTTACATCTGAAGAGAAATACCTTTATGACCAGGTGACTAACTATCTGACCAGACGTAAAGAAGAAGCTACTGAAGAAAAAAATATTCATGTCAGTTTAGCATTAGCCGTCATGCAACGCCGTTTGGTTAGCTCCATTTATGCCATTAAAAACACGCTATACAAACGTTGGAATGCCTTGCAAGGTATTGTTGATGAAGTGAACAAGAATCCTAACATATGGAAACAGCGTCAAAAACTGGAACTGATTGATGTAGACAATATAGACCAATATGATGATTTGGAAGATGACGAAAAAGATGCGCTTGATAACATTCTTTCTGATCCAAAGAAATTTAAGTTATTCACGACATCCAAAAGTCTTGCAGAAATTGCCAATGAAGCACAAGAAGTTAAACGCCTGTACGACATTGCCAACCAACTTTATAATCAGAATCAAGAAGAAAAGAAGTACATTCAACTCAAAGAATTACTTAAAAGCCAAGGAGTGATTAATGGACAAAAACTGGTGATTTTTACTGAACATAAAGATACTCTTACCTATCTACAAGAACGGCTGACTAATAATGGATATAAAGTGTCTGTCATTCACGGTGGCCTGTCGGTAGACGAACGCCGGGCTGCCCAATGGGAATTTATGTCTCCAGAAACTCAAATTTTGATTGCGACCGATGCTGCAGGTGAAGGTATTAATCTGCAGTTCTGCAGACTACTCATCAACTGGGATATCCCCTGGAACCCGAACAGGTTAGAGCAACGAATGGGACGTATTCATCGTTACGGTCAAAAAGAAGATGTGCTTGTCTTCAACCTAGTAGCAGACAATACCCGCGAAGGACAAGTATTAGCCAAACTACTCAATAAACTGGATATCATTCGGGAAAGCATGGGGGATGACCGTGTTTACGATGTCATTCAAGATGTGCTGAAAGATGTCAGTCTGGAAGCAATCATTGCCTCTGTGTTTGACGGAAAAGAATCAGACTTAGATCGCTTTCTGGCTCAAAACAACCAAGAAATTGAAAAAGAGTTCAAGTGTCAGATTGAAGCACAACAGAAGGCTATTGCCCATAGTCCGGTAGATTATAAGGATGCCAGACTTTTAAAAGAAGACTCTGATGAAAAGCGTCTGCAACCTATCTACATTCAATTGTTCTTTGAACGGACATTCAAATATTTAGGAGGACGTTACGAAAATGTACAGAAAGGTATTTATAAGATTACAACCATCCCTGAGATTCTTAGCAAGCAGTTAAAAGAAAACTATAATATACTTGCCGATAATCTGAATCAACTCTTATTTTGTTTCGACAAACAAATCTTTCTTGATTACCAAAATACAGCTGCTATTTTAGGGAAAGTACATTACATAAATCCTGGTAATGCATTGTTCGACGCTCTGACAGATTGCGTGCGTAAAGACTTCAAAGAAGAAATGCTGAAAGGGACCATATTGGTTTCACCGGAAGATACGGAAGAGTACTTTGCATTTTTCGTAAAGAACCAAATTACCGACAATCGTCCTAATAAAGGAGATGATAGCATTGCCAACGAGCAGTTGAGTTTCATTTTTCAGACAGCTGATGGAACTTATCACAATACTTCTCCTGCCAAATTCCTGGACCTTCATGCTCCATCGCAATTTGCCAAGGAAATACTTCCACCTGCTACCATCCAAAGTCAGGAAGTAATGGGCTGGGCTTTCGAACATATTACCCTTCCATTATTCGAGGAAACCAAAGTAAAAGTAGAAGAAGATGTAGCCAAACGGAAAGAATATCTGCAAACAGCTTTCAGCCAGATTATTATGGACTTGGATATCGCCATCAATGATATGCAGATGAAGGTCTTCATGGGCGATGTAAAACTACAAGAAAAATTATCGTACAAGATGGCACGCAAAGCTGAACTGATGCAAAGACGTGAAGAACGCATTGCCGACATGGAACAAATGATGGAGATATCACCTAAAGAACCTGAAATCATAGGTTGTGCTTACGTCGTTCCACTGACACAAATGGAATACAAACAACATTTCCACATGACACGTGATGAGGAAGTGGAAGAAATCGCAATGCAAGTTGCAATGAATTATGAAACAGACCAGGACAGAAATCCGGAGGATGTTTCCCACCAAAATTTAGGCTATGATATAAAAAGTATAGATAAATTCGAGCTAAAACGGTATATTGAAGTGAAAGGACGTGCCGCTACCGATGGAGTCATGCTGTCGGAAAACGAATGGAACCGCTTGGCACAATTAGGCGACAAAGCATGGCTCTATATAGTTATAAACTGCAAAACCACACCTGAACTTTACAGAATACAGAACCCCGCCATTCGTCTTACCTTTGAAAAGGTATCAAAAGGAGTACAATATTACTTGCCTTTAAAAGAATGGCAACAGAAATATGAACAATAAAAAAAGACTATCATGTATATTAGTGAAGACTTACAACAAGAACTTTATTTCTTTAAAAGAACTAATGAGCATTTTGAGATTGAGGCTGGAAAAAGTTCCACCGAAGTGAAGAATGCAACGAATGAGATTCTTTACATGGCTATGTCCGCATCATTAGTCATGGATTATTCAGAAGATGGTTTCTTTGAAAATTTCGCCATCACCGACAAAAGTATTTCAGGACGTTCTGAATTGCAAATTGATGCGTATGCTCTTATTGAAACCGAAAGTTCAAAAGTAAAACAGCTTCATATTTTCCAATACAAGCTATACGCAAACGATTCCAAAAGTGCGTCTCCCGTGGAGTTACTCAATTTTGCGACTTTTGTAAACAATAATTTTGTACACCCGGAGTTTCTGGAGAAGCCCTCGGACAATGAAGTAGTAGCTGAAATAAAAACAAAATGTGATGAGTTTCTGAAAGGAAGAAGAGATCGTCGCATCATTGTATATTGCCATTATATCAACAATGCTACAGGTATCTATCGCAATAATGAAAAAGAAATAAATAATGTCTTAGCCCGCTTCAACGCAGACCGGCAATTATTAGGATTTTCCATTCAGGTATATGGAGTGAAAGAAATTTTGGAACTGGCCAGAGAAGGAAAAATCCAAGTAGGAAGTGAATCCCTGGAACTAGTTAATGAAGGAATGTATTCTTACCGCCTTGAAGATAACTCCAAACGTGAAAGTCTTGGATTACCTAAGAAAGTGATTGTGGGGATGTGCAATGTCAATGAATTCATCCGGCTGCAGAATAAATATCACCACAACCAATTGTATGCAGAAAACATCAGATTATACCTGGGTGACCGCGGAAATGTCAACAAGGATATCATTGCAACCATTACCAGCAGTGAAAGTCTTTGGTTTCCTTATATGAACAACGGGATTAGTATCATTTGTGATGCCTTGACCATTGGCAACACAAATGCAGCAAAACATGTGCAAACTTTTACCTTGGAGAACATGCAGATTATCAATGGATGCCAGACAGTCAATGCGTTATATAGTGCAAAATACGGTGAAAACACGCGGGACAATTTCAGGCCGGCCAATGTTATGGTGCGAATTTATGAAATTAATCCGTCACAGACCGACTTCAAAATGAATATCATCAAAGCAACAAATAATCAGAATTCTGTAAAAAGTTATTCGTTGATGGCTAATGACCCTATACAAATACGCATTGCTGAGGTCCTCAAAAAGTTCAACATCATTTATGACCGAAAAGGAGAAGGCAAGAATATACAGGGTAATCAAATGATTATAAGCATGGTCAATGTAGCATTGGCTTACAGAGCAGTTTACCTTTTCATGGCACGTTCATTACGCTCCGGTTTAGGCAAATCACGTGTATTCCAAAAGGCCGAATATGATAAGATATTCAATAGCAACTTGCTGGAAGAAGGGAATGAAAAACAACTGAATGAATTATGTTTTAAATTTATCATTGCCAATGGTATACTCGATGCCATAAGAGAGCAAATCCAACAAGATAATGCAAAGTATCTGGGGAAACTCCCTATCTTCAAAAAAAGTACCTATTACTTGGCCGGATATATGTATGCTTCTCGGAAAACGGATTTCGATACTTTACAGAAAAACATGACAGAAGTCTTCCAATCAGACAATGAACAAAAACTGAGAGGAATGAATTTTCCGAATAAGGTAACCGAAATCGTAAAAACATACTTTGATGCAATGGTTACCAGCTTCATCGCATTTTATAACAACTTAAAGGACATTGACAAAACAGACATTGACAACCTCCTGAAAAACAAATCTTTTGATGAAGCCTACAAAAAAGAGCTTGAAACAATGATTGGTAAACTTCCGGATATAGAAGATTAATTATGACAAAAGCAAAGAAGCTCATAGAAGTAGCAATGCCGATTAAGGAAATCTCGGCAGAAAGTGTACGCGACAAATCCATCCGTCATGGACATATTTCCACCTTGCATCTGTGGTGGGCCCGTCGGCCATTGCCTGTATGTCGGGCAGTAATATTTGCAAGTCTGGTACCTGATCCGCTGGATCTTGAGTGCCCTCAAGCATTCCGTGATGCCGTGCAAGATCTGCTGGCCAATAATCCGCTTTATGCCCCTTATCCAGATATTCCCTATACATCTATCTATGACCCGATGCCTGACAACCTTCGCAACCGACTGTTGATGTTTATCGGGAAGTTCTCACCTGCCTGTCAAAAAAATATGCTGGCTGGAAAAACAACTCCTTCCAAGGACCAAGTGCAAGAAGGATGCCTGATAAAATGGGAAAGTAAAAATGACCCTACGGTGCTTCGTCTGGCTCGTTTGCTGATATGGGTAGCCTACAATTCCGAACTACGTCCTGAAGCCACATACACAGACTTGACTGTAGAATTTGATGAAGCTTCTAAAGCCATCACGAACACTGAGACTGCATTGTATTACACGCCAAACCGACATCTCGCTTCTCCAGAGGTAACAGCCAAAGAAGCAGCCTTACAAGAGGCTATCGAGAAATTCCAGAACCGGATGCCCAGCGTATTCGATCCTTTTGCCGGTGGTGGCGCCATACCCTTGGAGGCAGCTCGTTTGGGATGCCGTTCTTTCGGTAACGACATCAACCCCGTAGCGCATATCATTGAAAAAGGTTCGGTAGAGTTTCCTCAAAAATACGGAAAACCTATCACCTACACTCACGAGGAATTTATGACTTTATATGGCAAAGAAGGAGTAAAGTTGTATACCGAAAATTTTGGAGGAATGCCTACGGGCAATGTAGAAATACCCAATAGATTGTCTTTTGATGTAGAATATTATGCCAAAAAGTTACTAGCCATGACTGAGGCCGAAGTGGGTCATCTTTATCCTGCGGACGAAAAAGGAAACAAACCTATAGCCTATTATTGGGCACGGACAGCGACTTGTTCTAATCCTTCTTGCAGAGCAGAGGTTCCTCTGCTAAAGCAGTTTTATTTGGCAAATACAAAATCGAAAAAGGTGTATCTGAATCCTATCATCCATGGTACTGATATTCAGTTCGAGATAAAAGAAGGAAGTTATGACGAGAAAGCCTTGCCCGGATGGAATAACCGAGGAAATATGACTTGTCCCTGCTGCGGAAATATCACACCAGTCAAAGTAATTAAAGAACAAGCCAATAAATCATCAGGTTTATCACAACAATTAATCGCTATTATTTCCGAAACAAAGAATGGGAAAAAATATATTTTACCTAATGATTACATCAAAACAATAATATGCCAAACCCTTCCATCATGTGAAAAGCCAATAGAAGCTATGGAACGAAATTCCAACGGTGGAGACACTTTCACTTGGGGAATAACCAAATGGGGTGACATGTTTTCCTGTAGACAATTGTATATGCTATTTACACTCATTAAAAATCTATCTCAATTAAAGTCTGAAATAAATACATCCGAATACCACCAAGCTCTGCTCACTTTCCTTGCCATCTGGTTTGACCGTATAGCCGTGGCAAATACCTCATTAGGCAGATGGCATATAAGCGGAGAAAAACTAGAACACCCTTTCAGCCGCCAGGCCATTGCCATGGTTTTCGATTACCCGGAATCCAACCCTTTCTGCAACAGTTCAGGCAGTGCCCTCAACCAACTGGAGTGGATAACCCGTTACATCGAGTCGGAAAGCAATTCTCCTTTTGCTGCATTGTTTGCAAATGCTTCCAGTGGAGAGAAAGGACAATTCGCTGCCAAAACACTGACTGCTGTCGTAACAGACCCACCCTATTATGACGCCATAGCCTATGCGGATATTTCAGACTTCTTTTATGTATGGATGAAGCGCACATTGGGAGACATCTACCCCATCAACTTTGCTACTCCCCAAACCCCAAAGGCGGAAGAGTGTACGGCACTGAAACACCATCATCACAATAGTGAGGCAGAAGCCAAAAAACATTTCGAAAACAAACTGACGGCCATTTTTGATGCCATCGAATACCAAACTTCTGAGATTGTCAGCATTATGTTTGCCCATCAAAGCACCGAAGCTTGGACAACGCTCTGCAATTCAATATTAGGAGCAAGAATGAACATTACCGGCAGTTGGCCCATGGATACAGAAATGGCCAATAGAAGTTTAGGATTGGCTGGGGCTGCCCTCGAATCATCTGTAACCGTTTCATGTCGTCCGTCTGAACGTAACGGATTTGAAAGCTTCAAACGAGTAAAACGAGCTATTGAAACCAAAGTTACAGAAGAAGTCAATGCTCTCTACGAATTGGGGTTCCGAGGAGCAGACCTCTTGACAGCCTGCTTTGGACAAGCTGTCAGTGAATTTGGAAAATACGAAACAGTGGAAAAAGCAGATGGTAGCGAAGTAACCGTAGGTGAGCTTTTGGAATTAGCCCGGACTGCGGCATTTAACGCCTTGCTCAGTGGTTTTGACGGAGATGAATATACCCGTTTCTATATCGGTTGGTTGCAGATGAACGGCATGGGAGATACAGACTTTGACGATGCAGCCAAATTTGCCCGCGTGGGAATGAGCGTCAACATCAGTGACATTTTTGCTCACAATCTACTTATCCGTACCGGTAACAAACAACATCTGGCTACCTACGCCGAACGAACGGTAAATGAAAAATTAGGTATGAGTGGCAGTGACCCACTGATAGACCAAGTACATCGGGCCATGGCCAATTGGCGTGATGGAGACCGTGGAAAAATCCTTCATCACATACATATAGTAGGAAAAGAAGCCAACAATCCTTTCTGGCGTGTGTTGGCATCTTTGAAAGAACTGTTGCCGGAAGGAGATGACTTAACACAAGTACAGGAGCTCATTTCTAATTCGGCCGACCTGATACAGCATTGCGGAGAAATCATGACCTACACCCAAGGCACATTATTTAATTAACCTGTCAATACCAATAGAATTATAGATATGAACGATAAGATACATAAAGCCCTCGGCATCTTTCTAGATGCCATGCGTCCGTTTGTAGTAGGCTTCCTACAACAACATTTTCCGAATGAGCCATGGGAAGGATTATATTTTTCCAGATTGAAAGTTCCCAAACGGGCCACCTGGAATCAGGCTCTGAAAGCACAAGGTGAAAATCAATCATGCATCAGCCTGATTGATTACAATAACTTAACGGATTTTGCACTCGGTTTTAAGCAAGAACTGGGTATAGAATTCGGGACGCCGGATAAGGCTAATAAGTTCATCAGTTATCTGCAAGAACTGAAAGATATCCGCAACAAGTGTAACCATTATCAAGTTTTGGATAACGAAGAAATAGACGGTGCCTATCTCTATATCAAACAGGCAGCCAAACTGATGAAAATGGATGAACTGGTCAGTGAAATAGACAAAATTAAGAATCAAGAACAACCAATGGCACAGCCCGTTCAAGCAATGGCTCCTCCAATGCAAACAGCCGCTGTAACCATGCGAGAAGATACCCCTATTCCAGCATGGTTCACCAACGTATATCCCCATTACGACATTCGTAATGGCGTACTAGATGAATCAGTTTTCGCGGCCAATCTGGGAGAAGTAGCCTTGGGTATAGGACAGGAAGTTTATAACAATCCGACGATGTTCTTCGAGAAAACCTATATCACTGCCGGACTTCGAGACATTGCCAACCGGGTGGTTCGTGCATTGAATGGTGAAGAAAGTGAGAACCGAGTCATCTCATTGCAAACAGGATTTGGTGGTGGTAAAACCCACACCTTGATCTCATTATATCATATAGCCAAAGCTGGACGTTCATTATTAAATTCTGCTTATACAGCCCATCTGTTAAATGAAAATATACGTCCTGAATACAATGACGCAAAGGTTGCCGTCTTTACCAACAACACGACCGATGTCGCACAAGGACGTACTACCGAAGAAGGTATAACCATTCATACCTTATGGGGCGAATTAGCCTATCAATTAGGAGGAGCAGAAGGCTACAATAAGGTACGAGCCAACGATGAAAGTCGGACAGCACCTTCTTCTTCCATATTCAAGCCTATTCTGGCTCAAAACACACCTTCTCTAATCCTGATTGATGAGTTAGCAGATTACTGTAATAAAGCCAATGGAATAATGGTAGGCAAAGGTACCCTTTATACACAAACAGTAAGTTTTCTGCAAACACTGACCGAATCAGTCGCTGCAGTGCCTCGATGTGTATTGATAGCCACTCTTCCTGCCAGTGCAACAGAAGTAGCTTCATCAGAAATTGGCCAACAGATACTTTCTTCTTTGGAGAACCGTATTGTACGTGTGGGTACTGGCATCAAACCAGTAGATGATGAAGAAATATTCGAAGTAGTTCGCCGTCGGCTATTTGAAAATGTCGGGAACCCGGAAGTTATAGAGCTAGTACTAACACGATATAAGAATACCTACCACAATCGACGTTCCGACTTACCAGCTGAAGCAGACCGCATAGAGTATATCAATAAAATGCGTAAAGCTTACCCATTCCATCCCGAACTAATAGATATGTTTCGACTGAAATGGGGAAATGACCCCCATTTTCAACGCACACGAGGCGTATTACGTTTGTTAGCCTCCATCGTCAAGGATTTATGGAGCCGCCGCGGTTCTTTAAGCGGATCACAAGCTCTGATACACACTTCAGATGTCAACCTGGCCAATTTACCAACTTTAACAGGGACCATCACCAGCCTAATGGGCAGCCAATGGGAAACGGTGATGCATGCAGACATTATAGGCACCTCAAGCAATGCTTATAAAATAGATAACGAAGACCCACAAAGCAATAGCTGTAAATACAGTTTGGCACAAGGAATAGCCACTACACTGTTAATGAGTAGCATAGGTGGATCGCAGAACAAAGGATTAAACATAGAACAATTAAAACTTTGTATGCTTCGCCCATCTGCATTCCAGCATAGCGAAATCAACAATGCCCTGAACAAATTGGAGCAGGTTGCTTATTACCTTTATTCAACCAATGTTGGAGCCAAAACTTATTGGTTTCAAGCAAAGCCTAACATTAATATTCTAATTAATAGTGCCAAATCAGAAATATCAGCAGCAGATGTCAAGGCTGAAATACTAAAACGGCTAAATAATCAAATAAACAGCAACAGCCAATTGCGTATATTAATCAACCCATCAGGTGATGTTCCCGAGCAGAAAACATTGACCTTAATCGTATTAAGTCCGGAGTATGCCACACAAATCAACTCAATTAACAAGAAAGTTGAAAATTATGTAGAACAGATTGCTACTAAAAAAGGAAGTACACAGCGCGTTTTCCGGAATACAATATTCTATCTGACTTGCTCTGAAAGCCAGCTTGGGTTATTACAATCTAAACTGACAGAGTACTTAGCATGTGAAAGAGTACAACATGAATATAGCGGACAATTGGACACAGACCAAAAAAAGGATATTATTGACAAGAAGAATGATGCAAACGAACAAGCTAATACCCAGTTGATTTCTGTGTACAACATAGCCATGCGTTACTCTGCAACCGATGGTTTGGAAGCCTTGGAATTACATGACTTTGCCCGCGATATGCAGACGCAAATTACGGACAAATTAATGGAAGCTATCATTGAAGAAGAATGGTTGATACGCTCGATTGGCATTGGAACATTGAAAGCAAACCGCTTGTATCCTACTCTCGAAAATCCTATTAATGTAACGACATTGTATGAAGCCTTTCTGCAATATGATGACAAACCTATGATTACAGGAGTAGATGCTGTGACCAATACCATCCAAAAATATTGCTACAACGGTGAATTCAATGTGGCTTTCGGAGAAGAAGGAAATTATTCACGTATCTATCATCGTGAAAATATCTTTGGCCTTGATGTCACTGACCGTCAATATTGGTTGATAGATAAGAACGTTATGCCTAAAAATAAAGCAGAAACGGAATCTGAGGATAACAAAACAAAATCAGAAAACAATTCCCATACATCACCAGATAATTCTCCGCATAAACCGGATGATTTTTCATCACAACCAGTACGTCATTTTAAATCTATCAAAATTTCCGGTAAGATTCCAGTAGACCAATGGACTCAATTATTCTCTAGTTTCATTGTGCCACTAAATCAAAATAATCTGGAGATTGAAGTTTCCTTTAAGGCTAGTTCTACTCCCTCTAAACCACTCGACGAATCAACACAGATTTATAAGATAGTGAAAGAATCTGTTCAACAATTAGGATTAAAATTAGAAGAGGAAATGTAAAAATAGCTTATAATCATACAACCACATTTATTATTTATCCAATAAAAATTTCACGAAAACTTAAATAGGCTGACCTCGCAACTGAAGTCAGCCTATTTTCATTAGATATTTCAGTCGTCAAACAATAAAATCTAATTTATAGGCCATAATTTTAGAGGACAGTCACTTTATTCTCATGTGATAAACTACTGGATAAAGACAATAGTCTTTTGATATAGGTGAACACTATGTGAAAACAAGGATAATCTAAATAAGTTGCTATGGACCGTGCATAGAAAAGTGAAAACACTCACGCAAATAAAAAAACTGAAAAATTATAATATTACAGAAAGTCCTATGACAGTATGGATACAACATATTACGTTGATCCTTATCTGCCATCCATCGCTGCATAGAGTACCCGCACTCCAGATCGGATTGTCCCGTCGCGTCCGGGCATAAAAAAAGGTCCCGCAGCGTCGTTGCTGCAGGACCCTAAAGACGGCGACTACCTACTCTCCCA
>UMHF01012231.1_pt1 | contig 40548 bp, 34 predicted proteins | sample 1965431 | NCBI WGS metagenome assembly UMHF01 (sample SAMEA4836088, study PRJEB28245) | human gut metagenome | biome: gut microbiome; material: fecal sample | place: Denmark | collected 2008
ATAAAAGTGCGATGATCCCAATGTATATGCCGCAAAGATAATATTATTCGGTGAATCAGCCAACTATTTAACTATCTTAAATACTGATAATCCGCAGCGCTGTCAGATGATTGCCGGTGAGCGGGATATTTTGAGGGTCGGGCTTTTTTCGCTACTTTTGCAGCCGAAAACACAAATTAATAATGAAAGTACTAAAATTCGGAGGTACTTCGGTCGGGACGATAGCGTCGCTGACCAATGTCAAAGCTATCGTCGAGGGATGCCGCGGCGAACAGGCGATTGTAGTTGTTTCGGCATTGGGAGGCCTGACCGACAAACTTATAGCCACATCCCGGCTTGCCGCGTCGGGCCAGACGGCAGAATGGCGCGAAAGCCATTCGTCGATGGTCGGACGCCACCGCGAGATTATCGCGGCGATGATACCCGACAACCGTCGCAGCGCCGTCGAAAATGAAGTCGGCGCCCTTCTCGAGAGCCTTGCAGAGGAATTTTCAGATATCGAAAAGCGCGGCAAAGTCGACACCGAAGCCTCTGACCGCGTTGTTTCATTCGGCGAAAGGATGTCGAGCGTTATCGTGACGAATATGCTCGACGATGCCGTGCGCTTCGACTCGCTTGATTTCATAAAGACAATAACGCGCTATGGGCGCCATGCGCTCGACAACGACGCGTCGCAGCCTCTCATACATGCCGCTTTCGACAACTGGGACGGCGCAGTAGCCGTTGTTCCGGGCTTCATAGCCCGCGAGAGCACCGACGGCCACATAACCAACCTCGGGCGAGGCGGCAGCGACTACACGGCCGCAATTCTGGCAGCAGCCCTCGGAGCGCGCGTGCTCGAGATATGGACCGACGTCGACGGCTTCATGACGGCCGACCCGCGAGTGATTCCCACGGCCGAGGTTGTCGGCAGCATGTCGTTTGTCGAAGCCATGGATCTCTGCAACTTCGGCGCAAAGGTCATTTATCCGCCGACAATCTACCCCGTGTTCCACAAGAACATACCTATCTACATCAAGAACACCTTCAACGCCGAAGCCCCCGGCACACGTGTGGCCGAACGCACGGGCCGGGCCGACGAAGAGGGAGGCTTCAAAGGGGTTTCGTCGACAAAGGGGCAGTGCATGATTATTCTCGAAGGCAATCTGCTTCAGACGGTCGACTCTCTGGAAAACAGAATGCTGAACGCCCCGGGGCGCGAAGGTATCGACGTTTTCCCGGTGAATCTCTACCCCTACAGCGCCACAACCGTAGCCCTCTCTGTGAAAGAAGACGCAGCCGACAGGGCTGTAAAGACAATCCGTGACGAATTTTCGGAAGAAATCGAAGAGGGGGGCATAAGGGAAATCAAAGTCATGCCGGGCATGGCTCTGGTAGCTGTCGTAGGCCGCGACCTCATGAAAGACATATCGCTGAGAAGCCGGATATTCGAACTTCTCAGCGACAATGGAATGACAATCGAGGCTTTCTCGCGCGAGGCGAGCGACACAAACCTCTCGTTTCTTATTTCAGGCGACAGCCTTCAGCCGGCTATGCGAATCATCCACGACACTATGCTTGCCGAATGCCCGTCGCGTCCGATCGCGGTGCCCGAGCGATCCGTGCCTGAGGAATAACCGATTTTACTTTTCGAGCGAATCAACCCAGGCGGCAATACTGTCGGGCGACGTGCCAGTGCTTGACATTGGCGGGGATGTTGATTACAGTTCCGGGCAGAATCTCGACGGGAGCTTTCCCTTCTTCCTGATACCAGCCCCGGCCTGCGACGCCGTTAAGCATCTGGCCGCCCCCTTTCGAGGCATGGTGGATATGCCAGTTGTTGCGGCAGCGCGGCTCGAAGGTGACATTCGCGCAGGGAATCTGCTCGGTTGCCACAGGAGCGAGGTAGCTGTTGCCGATAAAGCGACTGTGAATCGGTTCATTGCTTTTATGTATTGGTTATCGACGCAAAAATACGTCAAATCCGCCTTCCGCAAATAACGCGAATGGCGGATTTTAATACCAATATTACTGATTCAGGATTTCGGTCTCGCGGTTTTCTGAGGCCTCAAAGGACTGTGGCCGAGGCTGAGATGACAGTCACTCATTTCGAGCGGCGTCAGCCGTCGCGCGCCAGCGATAGGACGTTTTTCAATCTTTTTCATGTCGCGGAGAAGGTTTTAATGAATCGAAAGCGTTAAGAAGCAGCAAAGCTGCCGGATAACTCAGCGCGAGAGCGACGAGCGAGGGGATGCCGGAGAAAACGCCGTGCCACAGACCTCCCAGAAGGTAACAGAAGAACATGGCCCAGAGCGTCGCCTGAACGATAACGCAGAGCGTACACCACGACCGGGCGCGGAACCGCTGATACCAGATGCTCCAGACCGTGAACGGCAGACAGCAAGCGTTCAGCAGCGCCAGATGACCCCATTGCGAGGGGAAAAGAAGCAGTACTGCCAACGAGATGCTGAAATATGAGAATCCGACTTCACTCCAGCTGAAAAGTCCGAAGAATTTCGACGCTTTCTTCTCCATTATCGAGTCGCAGCCGCCGGCCTGAAGAACGCCGCAGACGTGTTCGGCAGCGCGGTCTTTGATGCCGAGCGACTTGCGCAGCAAAAGCACCGACGCTCCGAGCCCTATGAGGTTGAAGACGACCAGCGCACAGGCGCCCCACGAATGGATCAGACCGCGCGTCACGAAGAAGTAGACCGCGACAAGAATCATACACGCTGCCATCACCCACGTCTTGGCGGCCGAAGCCGTGTCGACGGCGCGGTGGAGAAGATAGCCGGGCTCGCAGGCTCCGTCGCCGGGATAGCAGACCATAACGATTCCGTTGAACAGTTTGTCGAAACGGCTGCGCGTCAGCGCCTTCGGAGTTCCACCGTCGAGATATTCGACCCTGTCAGCGCCGACTCCGGTGACAACAATATAGCGCCCCCCTACTCCCGCGAAAAACGGAAGAGGCATATCCTCGGACAGCGCATGGTCTTTCAGCTCATAGGCCTCGCTATCAATGCCGTAGCTCTTCAACAGCTTGCTCAGTCCAAAGAGCGAACGGAACGGCATTGCGCGGAATTCACTGTTAGTGAACCTGATGGTATGGCTCACCCCCAGAGCCGACAGAATATCGCAGGCAGAAGTCGGAATCTCTTTCATACGCAGGCTGCAATATTACATCTGCGCACGGATCTTCGACAGCAGAGCCTGTCCGTCGATCTCGCCGCTGTGGCGCCACACTTCCTTGCCATCGCTGTAGAGGATGAACGTCGGAATTGTCGACACCCCCTGACTGTCGGCAAGCGAATTGTTCTCGTCGATATCAAACTGATAGACATCGGCCTGTCCTTCGAGAAGCTCTTTGATTTCGGTCACGACAGGTATCATGTGCTGGCAGTGGGGGCACCATGAAGCGTAAAATTCAACCAGAACGGTTTTGCTCGAATTGATAAGTTCAGAATAATTCATAAAGCAGGAAATAGTAAAGATTAAAACTACAGAATAAACCCGCGCCGACCCCCATTGGTTCAGTCGGCATGACTATCACGCGAAAACAAAACGACGATTGCAGCGCTCCGACATCACGAAAATCATTCTCTGAAATCCTCACCACGAAAAACCCGGGGGCGCACATCCGCCTCCGGGTTCTTTATGTAGTTGTCTGAATAAGATCAGTTGTAGAGGAAGCGCTTGATCGAGCGCTTGGGGGTCTTCTCGAACTCGGTCGGGCGCAGCTGAATCTTGTCGATACGCTCGTAGGGGGCGACTTTCTTGTTGAGCTCCTTGCGGATAGCCTCCATGACTGCCGGCAGCTGCTCGGTGGTTATTCCGTCGCGGTCGACGACCTCATAGTCGGGATAGACGAGAGCCACGAGGCTGCGCCCGCGCTCAACGACGAGGCTCTCGGCTACATACTGCATGTTGTTGAGCTTGGCCTCGATCTCTTCGGGATAAATATTCTGGCCGGTGGCGGTCAGGATCATCGTCTTGTAGCGTCCTTTGATAAAGAGCGTTCCGTCGGGCGTGCGGGTTCCCATATCGCCCGTGTGAAGCCAACCGTCGGGGTCGAGAACAGCCTGAGTGGCCTCGGGATTCTTATAGTAGCCCTTCATGACGTTCTGCCCTTTGACACATATCTCACCAGGAACGTTGACGGGGTCGGAGCTGTCGATTCGCGAGTGCATGATTCCCGGGAGCGTGCGCCCGCTTGAGCCACAGATAAACTCGCGCCAGTAGGTGTAACTGATCAGCGGCCCGCATTCTGTCATTCCGTAGCCGACAGTGAAGGGGAAATTGATCTTATGGAGGAACTGCTCGACCTCGGCGTTGAGCGGCGCTCCGCCGACGATGACCTGCGAGAACTCGCCGCCGAAGGCCTTGACGAGCTTGGCGCGTATCTTGTTGTAGACGATCCTGTCCATCAGAGGCACAGCCATCATCCGCTTTATCGACTTGCGTTCGAGCATCGGAGCGATCTGCTTCTTATAGATCTTCTCGAGAATGAGCGGGACACACAATATAAGGTTCGGCCTGACTTCGCTGAATGCTTTGACAAGCAGAATCGGTGTAGGCATCTTGTCGAGAAGTGTAACGTGGGAACCGGCGCCGAGCGGAGTCAGCATATCGAAAGCGGCCCCGTAGGCATGGGCCAGCGGCAGGAACGCCAGACAGCGCGAACCGCTGAAATGGAGGCGCGACCGAACGCCGTAATACGTGTTTCCAGCCAGATTGTCGAGCGTCAGCATGACGCCTTTCGAGAAGCCGGTGGTGCCGGACGTATAATTTATCTCGGCAACAGTCTGAGGATCGATCAAAGGATATTTGACATTCTCGCGTCGGAAGCCTTCGGGATAGACTTTGGCGAAGGCCGCGGGAAGGGCCTCGATTGCCTTTCGGGCACGCCCGCGGTTGGAGGGATGCTCGCCGAGCAGCGAGCGGTCGTCGAGCGACAAGGCCGCCTTAAGCCCCGGCATACGGTCGAAATTCATGTGCTCCCACACGCTTCCCGACACAAACAGCAGAACCGATCCGCTGTGGTTGATGATATGCATCGCATCTTCGGGATTGAACTCCGCCAGAACGGGAACCACGATTGCGCCGTAGGTCAGCGTGGCCATATAGCTGACTACCCACGAGACTGTGTTCTTGCCCATGACGGCGATTTTGTCGCCGCGCTTGACGCCAAAGAGGCGGAACATAAGATGGGCCTGAGCTATGCGGCGCGACAGATCGGCGTAGGTCATCGTTGTACCGCGCCCGTATTGCGACAGGGCCGGCAGATCCCAATTCTCGCGAAAAGAAGCCTGAAAGAGTTGCAGAAGGTTTTCGTTATCCATAAAATTTGTTTATAAAACAGCTCTATCGAGCTTCATAGCTACAAAGTTCGATAAAAATGCTTTATAATAAAACAATTTAGTTCGACAAGACGCCCTGCGTTTAACCTTTTATAACAATTGCACGATTTTTTGGCAACTGTGCAGCCATTTTTTAGGGAAAGCGCGCTTGAAAACCCGGCGAAATTAGCTAAATTTGCATCGTCACCAATCCGACTAAATTATGTTGCAAGGAACAGGCGTGGCTCTGGTCACCCCATTCAAGTCAGCTGAAAGCCGCGACGTCGATTACGACGCCCTGGCGAAGATCATCGACAACCTGACAGCTGTCCCCGTCGACTTCATCGTCGCCTTCGGGTCGACAGCCGAAACACCCACCCTCAGCCCCGACGAAACCTCCCGTCTCGCCGACTTCATTGCCCGGAAAGTCGACGGCCGGGTAAAACTCGTCTACGGGCTCGGCGGCAACAATACCGCCGATGTAGCCCGGCGCCTCGCAGCCCTCGATCCCGACGGCCCCTTCAGCGCCGTGCTCTCCGTGGCGCCTTTCTACAACCGCCCGACCCAGGCCGGCCTCTACGCCCATTTCCATGCTTTGGCAGACGCCAGTCCTCTTCCGATAGTGCTCTATAACGTTCCTTCGCGCACCGGCGTCAACATCGCCGCCGAGACAACCCTGCGCCTTGCCGCCGACTGCCGGCTCATCGTCGGAATCAAAGAAGCATCGGGCAACCTGAACCAGATATGCGAGATTCTACGCGGCCGCCCCGAAGGATTCAGTGTTCTGTCGGGCGACGACGCCCTTACCCTCGCGCTCATAGCCATGGGAGCCGACGGCGTCATCAGCGTCATCGCGAACGCTTTTCCGCGCCAGTTCAGCCTGATGGTCAGCGCCGCTTTAAACGGCGATATTGCCCGCGCCCGCGCCCTTGACGCAGCCCTGCGCCCATTCTACGCCCCGCTGAGCGCCGACGGTAACCCTGCCGGAATCAAGACATTGCTCAATCTGCTCGGTCTCGCCTCGCCGGCTGTCAGGCTGCCGCTCGTCGAGGCTACCAAAGCTACCCGCGACTGTTTTGCAAAAGTAATTGAAAAAACCATTTGGCCATAACAGAAAAAAAGCTTACCTTTGCACCGTTGTCGGGTTCGGTAGCTCAGCTGGATAGAGCAACAGCCTTCTAAGCTGTGGGTCCCGGGTTCGAATCCCGGCCGAATCACATACCTACTGATCCATTAGCTCAGCTGGTTTAGAGCGCTTCCTTGACAGGGAAGAGGTCACTGGTTCGAATCCAGTATGGATCACCAAAAAAAATGTAACGACCGCCCCAAATTGGGTGGTCATTTTTATGTATGGCCTTTAAAAAAAAGGGCTCCAACCGCTGACCCCGTCATTTTTAGAACAAAATTTGTCATACCCATGTAGGGTCGCGGCATGCCGCGGCCCTGTGTCATAACCCTGTGTCATAAATATGATAAATTGGTATTTATATTCAGGATCTGCGGATTATGATAATGACGTATCTTTTGACTTCATCTAAGGCTCCGATACTGTCATGCTACCGTCGTCAAGATACCATCTTTTTTCTTTCTTCATCCATTTTTCTCCTTTTGATTTTCATAATCCAACAGGGCCGCGGCATGCCGCGACCCTACAACACAATTATTTGTGGGCGAAAAATCTATCTTTGGCCCAGGTTTCGACGTTTTTGTCGATATATTCCGCTATAAGATTGTATTCGCGCTGATTGCGGATTATATGGTCATGGAAATTCAGCTGCCTGCCAAATTCAATATTCCGGGAACGGACATATCTTGTCACAGCGGATTTCACCCCTCCGATCACTCTCGACAATAAGGCGTTGAAATGATTACGGCCGTCAAAATTGTCGCCGTCGTCGGGATGTCGGGGAGGCCGCAGACAACCGGTATTTCCCGTCAGGGCCGCTACAATTGATATAATGGCATGGAAATGGTTGGGCATCACTATGAAACACCGGATGACAGCGTAGGGGGTAATGCTCACTTATTTCTTCGATGGCCCGGCACAGATATTTTCCTGTTACAGTATATGCTATTTCACCGTTGCTAATGCATCCGAAATAATGAGCTCGGCTGCGTGTGCAGACTGTAACGAAATATGTGCCGTCACAGTAGTTATGCCAATGCGCCCGCGGATATTTCCGATACATTCGGGGTGGTCAGCCTTGGAGCGTGTCGAAGAGGGCGATCAGGCGCTGGAGTTCGGCGTCGTCGGCGAAGCGGAAGGTTATCTTTCCGCGTCCTTTTTTGTCGAGCGAGAAGTCGACGGGGGTCTCGAATCGCTTCGAGAGATGTTCGCGCAGAATGTCGAGATCGGTCGAAGGCTCCGGCTTCTCACTGCGCGATCTGGCGGGAACACCTCCCTGCTCCCAGCTTTTCGCGAGGCGCTCGACGTCGCGCACCGACAGCCCTTTTTCAAGAATCATGTTGTAGAGCTTGAGCTGGAGGCGCGGATTGCTTAGTGTCAGCAGCGCGCGGGCGTGCCCCATGTCGACGCGGCGGTCGCGCAGCCCGACCTGCACTTCGGCGGGGAGCCGCAACAGGCGAAGGAAGTTGGCGATCGTGGCGCGCTTCTTGCCGATGCGTTCGCTCAGGCGTTCCTGGGTCAGGCCATACTGGTCGAGAAGTTTCTTGAATGTCAAGGCTATCTCAATGGCGTTGAGGTCTTCGCGCTGGATATTCTCGATAAGGGCCATTTCGGTCAGCTCGGCGTCGTTGGCCGTGCGGATATAAGCCGGCACTGTCGTGAGCCCGGCGCGGAGGGCGGCGCGATAACGGCGTTCTCCGGCGATTATCTGATAATCGTCGGGGCCGACTTTCCTGAGCGACAGCGGCTGGATTATTCCGAGTTCGCGTATCGAGGCCGCAAGGTCGTCGAGCGACTCTTCGTCGAATGTCCGGCGCGGCTGGTCGGGATTGGGTTTTATGCGCGAAATCTCTATCTCGTTGATCGCGCTCGAGCCGCGTGCGGGCACGTCGTCCATCGAAATCAGCGAGTCGAGTCCTCGGCCCAGTGCATTGCGTTGTGACATATCTCTATCGTCGTAGTGTTGGTTTATTTGCGGTGGTTGCGGGCGATCAGCTCCTTGGCCAGAGCCACATGGCTCGTAGCGCCGCGGCTGTCGGGGGCATAGAGCAGAGCCGGCAGTCCGTGGCTCGGAGCCTCGCTCAGGCGGATATTGCGCGGAATGACTGTGTCAAAGACCATATTGGCGAAATGGCTCTTAAGCTCTTCGTAGATCTGGTTGGCCAGACGCAGACGTGCGTCATACATCGTAAGCAGGAAACCTTCGATCTCGAGCTTCGGGTTGAGCTTGGTCTTGATTATCCTGATAGTGTTGAGCAGCTTGGTGATTCCTTCGAGGGCGAAATATTCGGCCTGGACGGGAATCATAACCGAGTCGGCTGCCGTCAGCGCGTTGACGGTTATGACGCCGAGCGACGGCGAGCAGTCGATCAGGATATAGTCATACTTATCGCGTATGCCCTGCAGAGCGTGAAGGAGGGTTTTATCGCGGTCTTTCTTGCCGACAAGCTCTATCTCGGCGCCGGCGAGGTCGATCCGCGACCCGACGAGGTCGAGCCCTTCGACACAGGTCTTGACCTGACTTCCGTCCATGGGATAGTCGTCGACAAGACATTCATAGATCGACGACGACATCTGGCGAGGGTCTATCCCGTAGCCCGACGTAGCGTTTGCCTGAGGATCGGCGTCGATTATCAGCACCTTCTTCCCTTCGGCGGCAAGCGATGCGCCGAGGTTGATGGTGGTAGTGGTTTTTCCTACGCCGCCTTTCTGGTTGGCTATTGCAATAACTTTACCCATAATCTTTATTGATTTGACAGGTGTGGAATAAGCTCTGTTAGAGTATTCAAGGGCAAAATAACCATATTTTCGCCAATCTACAGCAAAGATTATCAACAAAAAGCGTTAAAATGTTAATAACCCGCCGTTTTTGTTAATAACCTCAGAAGGGGCGACGAGGTTTCAGGGCCTGAAAATCCTTGATATAGAGCGGTGTCGAATAGGCAGTGTCGATGAAATCGCGTCGATGCCATGCCTGTTCGGCCAGAGCTATCATGCCCGAGGCGAGCGGCGAGACATCGGACATAAACTGAGCGTTGGGGCTGTCGATCACCCCCGAGGCTTTTCCGGCGCCGTTGCCGACTATGACCGCGCGTCCGCTCTCAAGCAGTCCGGCGAAACTACCGCTGTCGAGAATCATAGCCTGCGGCTCGGCCACAACGTTAAGAGCCGTGTCGTAGACAGCGGTATAGACCTCCATGCGGCGTGCGTCGATCATAGGTATGAAAAATTCCTGACCGTCGTATTCGGCCGAGAACATGGCCTCTACAGCCAGCAGCTTCAGCGTCGGAATCCCGATAAGCGGAATCCCGAGAGAATAAGCGAGCCCCTTGGCCTCGCTGAGACCTATACGCAGCCCGGTGTAGCTTCCGGGGCCGAGCGACACGGCCACAGCCGACAGCTTCATCTCATGCTCGCGGGCATGATCGAGACAGTCTTTGACAAAAAGGCTAAGCAAAGCCGCATGGTTGCGGCCGCCGAAGTCTTCGCGATGACACAGAACGGCGCCGTCGTCGGTCAGTGCGGCCGAGCAGGTGTCGGTAGAGGTTTCTATATTGAGGATTGTTGCCATGAGATGGGAAATGTTATCTGGTCAGAGAGTCGATACGGCGTTTCGACAGACCGTCGAGCAACTGCTGGATACGGTCACGGATTCCGCGCAGGCGCGCCACAGCCAACGCCCGGCGCTCGGTCTCACCGCCGCGGGCGGCGAGCTGATCGCGCACAGCCGAAATACGCATCCCCTTGTCGCGCACCATAAAGCTGATGATGCGGAGCAGTTCGATGTCGTCGGGAGTGTAGAAACGCGTGCCGCCATCGTTGCGGCGCGGGCGAAGCTGCGGAAATTCCTGTTCCCAGTAGCGCAACGTCGATTGTGCGAGGCCAAGCATCTCGGCCACGTCGCGAATCTTGTAGAACTTTTTGTCGAGCTTATCGCCTTTTTCCATATCTACGGCAAAATTAGCAAATTCTGACGATATGACAATCGGCAAAAGCTTAGTAGGAACAGGCTGCGCGGGGTTTTTCGTCATTTTTTGTAATTTTGTGGGGCGCTTTACGTTTTATAATCAGAATGTATCGATTTCTACTGGTTTTGATCTTCGGCGCGGCGGCCTGCCTGGCAAAGGGGCAGGTCAACGTCGACCAGGTTATCCGCATCGGGCAGAACACGATGTGGCTCGAAGACTATGTGCTGTCGATACAGTATTTCAATCAGGCCATCGCGGCCAAGCCCTATCTGGCCCAGCCCTACTTTCTCAGAGCCGTCGCCAAGCTCAATCTCGACGACCTTCGCGGCGCCGAGGCCGACGCCACAAAAGCTCTCGACCGCAATCCCTATCTGACCGACGCCTGGGAGGTGCGCGGTGTCGCCCGGCAGAACCTCGGGCTCAACGCCGAGGCCGTCGCCGACTACGACCATGCTCTCGAAAACAACCCCTATTCGCGGGCGCTCCTTTACAACAAGGCCATGGCACAGACCGAGCTGAAGGAATATCAGGCGGCCGACTCGACTTTCGGGCGACTGCTGCGCTATCATCCCAACTTCGAAGGGGGATATATCGGGCGGGCACGCCTGAGCCTCGCAGCCACCGACACCGCCGCTGCCCTGAAAGACCTCGCACGCGCTCTCGAACTGAATCCGCAGAATGTCAACGCACGCCTTATCCGCGCCGACATAGCCCTGAATTCCACTAAAGACTATCAGGCGGCTTTGGCCGACATGGATCAGGCCATACGCCTGCAGCCAAACGAAGCCGGCTTCTATGTCAACCGTGCCTACGTGCGCTATCGGCTCGACGACTACCGGGGAGCCATGGACGACTTCGACCGTGCCATCGACCTCGATCCGCTCAACCGCGCCGCTCTGTTCAACCGCTCGATGCTCTGCGCCGAAGTGCGCGACTTCAACCGTGCCATCGACGACCTCAGCCGTGTTCTCGATCTCGACAACGACGACTACCGCGCCCTCTATAACCGCGCCCTCATCTACCGCGAGCTTGGCGACACCCGCAACGCGCTGGCCGACCTCGACCGCCTCATAAGCCGATTCCCCGACTTCGCCGCCGCCTATTTCCTTCGCTACGACGTCAAACGATCGGCCGGAATGCGCAATGCCCAGCCCGACTTCGACAAGTCGGTGGCGCTGGCCAAGACGCGCCTCCACATGAGTCAGGACAAATTTGTCGAGGCCACCGAGCGCTCCGACGATCCCGGCTCAGAGACTCAGGAGCAGGTCGAGGCCCGCTTCAAACAGCTTCTGACTGTCAGCGACAACGCCCGTCCCGAAGAAATCTACGACAACAAGAATATCAAGGGGCGCGTTCAGGACCGCAACATCAATATCGAGCTTGAGCCGATGTTCACCGTCAGCTACTACACAGCTCCGACCGAGCTCCGCCCCGGCAGCGAATATATAAAGGAGGTGGCCGACCTTAACGACCTGCGCGCGCTTCGTTTTCAGGCTCAGGTAACAAACCGCCCCCCCTCGTCGACCGACAGCGACATCTTCGACATCCACTACGGCAGCATCTCCGACTACACGGCATGGCTTGCCACCCACACCCCTCGGGCAATCGACTATTTCGGCCGCGCGATGGACTACTTCACCCTGCGCGACTATGAACACGCCATCGCCGACCTGAGCCGAGCCATAGAGATGACCCCCGATTTCACCCTCGCCTACCTCATGCGCGGAATAGCCCGGTTCAGCCTTCCCCCGTCCGACTCGCCCGCCGGCACCCCCGCAGGACTGGGAGTGCGCGCCGCCATCGACGACTTCGACTCGGCGATAGCACTGTCGCCGCAGATGGCCGTAGCCTATTATAACAAAGGAGTGGCCCTCGCATCGCTCGCCGACTATTCGGCTGCCATCGACGCTTTCGACCGCGCCATAGCCCTCAAGCCCGACATGGGTGAGGCCTACTACAACCGGGGATTGGTAGAACTTCGGATCGGACGCCGCAGCGAAGGGCTTGCCGACCTGAGCAAAGCCGGAGAGCTGGGCGTCGTAGCCAGCTACAACCTGCTGAAGCGCATGTCGCGCTGACTCCCCAAATAATCGCCCTGACGTAGGGACGTGCCTTCGGCACGTCTCACATGCAATTGGCGATCAAGGCGTTACAGCGCGGACGCGATGAATCGCGTCCCTACGCCCGGACGATTTCAGATATCGATTTTGCCCAGCCACGCATCATTATCTTTCCGTGCCAAAAAAGCTAAAAAACAAAAAATGTGTTGTGAAACATATTTTTGAAATGGCGTTCTTTCACGAAAAATGCGTATTTTGCCGTCGATTCTTAGCGTCTGCCTTCAGTTGGCCGCTTATTATTATCATGAAACTTACTAAAAGCTAATAACATGAAGATTTACAAAACTAACGAGATTAAAAACATTGCCCTGCTCGGTAGCAAGGGCTCGGGAAAAACCACACTCGCTGAGTCGATGCTCTTCGAGTGTGGAGTTATAAAACGTCGCGGCACCATCGACCAGAAAAACACTGTCAGCGACTACTTCCCTGTTGAGAAGGAGTATGGCTACTCGGTTTTCTCGACAGTTTTTTATGCCGAATTCCTCAACAAAAAGCTTAACGTCATCGACTGCCCGGGAGCCGACGACTTCGTCGGAAGCGCCGTCACGGCCCTCAATATGACCGACACCGGCCTTATCGTTGTCAACGCCCAGTATGGCGTCGAGGTAGGCACCCAGAACATCTTCCGCACCGCCACCGGCCTCAACAAGCCCATCATCTTCGCCCTCAACCAGCTCGACGGCGAAAAGGCCGACTACGACAACGTCATGGAGCAGATGCGCGAGCACTTCGGCAGCCATATCGTGGCAATCCAGTATCCTATTGCCTGCGGTGAAGGCTTCAACGCCATGATCGACGTGCTTCTGATGAAAAAATATTCGTGGGGTCCCGAAGGTGGCGTGCCCAAGATCGAAGAGATTCCGGCCGACCAGATGGAGCGCGCCAAAGAGCTCCACGCCGCCCTCGTCGAGGCTGCCGCCGAAAACGACGAGACGCTCATGGAGAAATTCTTCGACCAGGGAACCCTGACCGAAGACGAGATGCGCGAAGGAATCCGCAAAGGTCTCGTGGCCCGCTCGATCTATCCCGTCTTCTGCGTCAGCGCCGCCAAGGATATGGGCGTGCGCCGCATGATGGAATTCCTCGGCAACGTCGTTCCCTTCGTTGAGGAAATGCCCGCTCCCGTCGACACCGCCGGCAACGAGGTGAAGCCCGACAGCAACGGCCCCGTTTCAATCTTCATGTTCAAGACAACCGTCGAACCCCACATCGGTGAGGTTTCATATTTCAAAGTAATGTCGGGAACGCTCAAGGCCGGCATGGATCTCGACAACGTCAGCCGCGGCTCGAAAGAGCGCCTCGCCCAGATTTTCTGCGTGTGCGGCCAGATCCGCAATCAGGTCGACGAGCTCTGCGCAGGCGACATAGGCGCCACCGTGAAACTCAAGGATGTCCGCACCGGAAACACCCTCGACGAGAAAGGCTGCGAGATCGCTTTCGACTTCATCAAATATCCCGCTCCGAAATATATCCGCGCCATCCGCCCCGTCACCGAGAGCGACGCAGAGAAGCTCAACGTTATCCTGACCCGCATGCACGAGGAAGACCCGACATGGATCATCGAGCAGAGCCGCGAGCTCAAGCAGACCCTTCTCAAAGGTCAGGGCGAGTTCCACCTCCGCACTCTCAAATGGCGCGTCGAGAACAACGACAAGCTCCCCATTGTCTTCGAAGAGCAGCGAATCCCCTACCGCGAGACCATCACCAAGGCATCGCGCGCCGACTACCGCCACAAGAAACAGTCGGGCGGCAGCGGACAGTTCGGCGAGGTTCATCTCATCATCGAGCCTTATACCGAAGGCATGCCCGAACCCGACACCTACAAGTTCGGCAATCAGGAATATAAGATGAGCGTCCGCGACAAGCAGGAGATTCCTCTCGACTGGGGCGGCAAACTCGTCATCTACAACTGCATCGTCGGCGGCGCCATCGACGCCCGCTTCATCCCCGCCATCGTCAAGGGCCTCATGGACCGCATGGAGCAGGGCCCGCTGACAGGCTCGTACGCCCGCGACGTGCGCGTCTGCATCTACGACGGCAAAATGCACCCGGTTGACTCGAACGAAATCTCGTTCCGTCTGGCCGCCCGCAACGCCTTCGGCGAAGCTTTCCGCAACGCCAACCCGAAAGTGCTCGAACCGATCTACGACGTCGAGGTGCTCGTTCCGGCCGACGTCATGGGCGATGTCATGAGCGACCTTCAGGGACGCCGTGCCATCATCATGGGCATGGACAGCGACAGCGGCTTCCAGAAAATCAAAGCCCGTGTGCCTCTGGCCGAAATGGCAAGCTATTCGACAACCCTCAGCTCTATCACCGGCGGACGTTCGTCGTTCACACTGACCTTCGCCGGCTACGAGCTCGTTCCGGGCGACGTTCAGGAGAAACTTCTCAAAGCCTACGCTGAAAAGCAGGCTGAAGAATAAAACTGTTTCATATAATACAAATTTATGGGGAGGAGCTGCTGCCGGTGAGGCAGCGGCTCCTTTTTCCTCCGCAATGCGGACAATTCACGTTCTGAAATTTGCCTCAGTTCAAGCCTTTTGTTATCTTTGCGGCTGAAATACCGAATTTTTGCCATGAAAAAACATCTGCCCTTTATTGCTTTAGTTTTATCGAGCGCAGCCGCTGTTGCCGCGCCCCCTGCCGACCTGTCGAAATATGTCGATCCGTTTATCGGAACGGCTGACCACGGCCACGTGTTCCTCGGCGCCAACGTTCCCTTCGGATTCATTCAGGCCGGCCCCTCACAGAGGGTGCAGGGCTGGGACTGGTGTTCGGGCTACCACTACAGCGACTCCATTATCGTCGGCTTCAGTCAGACCCATCTCAGCGGCACGGGCTGCGGCGACCTCGGCGACGTCACGCTCTTCCCCACCCTCGACCCCGAGAGCCACACCTCGACATTCAGCCACGACCGCGAGCGATGCACTCCCGGCTACTACTCGGTCGTCCTCGACAAGTCGGGCACACTCGCCGAGATGACAGCCACCGAGCGCACGGCCTCACACCGCTACACCTTCGCACCGGCCGACACAGCATATCTCATTCTCGACCTCGAATACGGCATCGGATGGGACCGTCCCGCCGATACCCGCATAATCCTCGAGAACGACTCGACAATCAGCGGCTGGCGCCACTCGCGCGGATGGGCCGACAATCAGAAGATTTTCTTCACCGCATCATTCTCGAAACCGATTCTCAGCTGCCGGGTCGACACCGTAGGCCCGTCGGAGATCGGGCTGCTCGCCTTCAAAGGCTCGGAGAAAGCGCCTGTCACGGTTGAGGTCAGACTGGCGCTCTCAGCCGTCAGCGTCGACAACGCCCGCCTCAATATGGCAGCCGAAAACCCGCGCTTCGACTTCGACGGAACCGCCCGCCGAGCCCGCGAGCAATGGAATAGCCAGCTTTCTAAAATCGACATCGCCACAGCCGATGACGCCGCCCGACGCAAGTTCTACACAGCTCTCTACCATACGATGACGGCCCCCTCGGTCTACGACGACGTCAACGGCGACTATCGCGGCGCCGACGGCGAAGTCGGCAACACCGGCGGCAAATGGCGCAACTACACGACTTTCTCGCTCTGGGACACCTACCGCGCCGCCCATCCCCTGATGACGCTCATCCACCCCGACCGCCAGAACGACATCGCCGCCACGATGGTCGACATCGCCGACCGTCAGGGAAATCTGCCCGTATGGCACCTCCATGGCTGCGAAACCAACTGCATGGTCGGCAATCCGGGCGTTATCGTTCTCGGCGACCTCGTTCTCAAAGGTCTTGTCGCCGATACCATCCACGCCTACGACGCCATGAAAAAGTCAGTGCTCGTCGACGACCGTTCGCTCGACGCCATTAAGAAATACGGTTACATTCCCTTCGATGCTCCGGGCAAACACGACGAGAGCGTGGCCAAGAATATGGAATATGCCATCGCCGACGATGCCGTGGCCCGCGTGGCCCGTCGCCAGAACCGCGCCGACGACGCCAGCCTCTTCAGCCGCCGCGGCCAGGCCTACCGTATATTCTTCGACCCCGAGACTCAGTTCATGCGCGCCCGCGACGTCAACGGCAAGCTCCGCGAAGGCCCCTTCGATCCGTTCGAGACCACCCACCACGCCGACGACTACTGCGAAGGAAACGCCTGGCAGTATATATGGCTCGCTCCCCATGATCCGAAAGGACTCATCGAACTCTTCGGTTCGAAAGAGGCGTTCATGAACAAACTCGACTCGCTCTTCGTTGTCGAAGGCTCACTCGGCGAGGCAGCTCCCCCCGACGTGACCGGTCTCATCGGCCAATACGCCCACGGCAACGAGCCGAGCCACCATATCATCTATCTCTATAATTACGCCGGTCGTCCCGACAAAGCCGCTCCGCTGCTGCGCCGCGTCATGAACGAATATTACACCGACTCGCCCGCCGGACTCTGCGGCAACGAGGATGTCGGCCAGATGTCGGCATGGTTCGTGCTATCAGCCATGGGAATCTATCAGGTAGAACCGGCCGGAGGCCCCTTCGCTATCGGCTCTCCGCTCTTCGACAGCGCCGTTATCGACCTCGGCAACGGCCGCAAATTCACCATCATAGCCGACAACAACTCCGCCGAGAACATCTACGTTAAAGGTGCCACCCTCAACGGCCGCAAGCTCTCTACTCCCTTCATCACCTACGACGACATCGTCGCCGGCGGCACTCTCCGCCTCTCGATGTCGCCGAACCCCTGACCCGGCACGGCTCTTATAAGTTCTATAATTTTTTATAAAACTTATAAGAGCACCGGCTTGTCGGAGATTTTTTGTAACTTTGTCGGGTATTTTTTTAACCAAAAATCTATCAGGATATGGGAGGCTTCTTCGGAGCTGCATCTAAAAATCCGTGTATCAACGACATTTTCTACGGCACGGACTACAACTCGCATCTCGGCACCAAACGTGCCGGCATAGTAACTTTCGACCTCCAGGCAGGATTCACACGCTCGATTCACAACATCGAGCGTAATTATTTTCGCGCCAAGTTCGAAGACGAACTCGACTCTTTTGTCGGAAACTCGGGAGTAGGCGTCATCAGCGACACCGACCCCCAGCCTATCGTTGTCAACTCCCATCTGGGTCGCTATGCCGTAGTGACAGTGGCGAAGATCAACAATATCCGCGAGATCGCCGACGAGCTTCTCGAAAAACGCATGCACTTCAGCGAGCGGTCGGCCAACACCGTCAACCCGACCGAGGTTGTCGCGCTCCTTATAAATATGGGCGACAGCTTTGTCGACGGCATCAACCTCGTCTACAGCAAAATCAAAGGCTCGTGTTCGATGTTGATTCTGACCGAAAACGGCATCCTCGCCGCACGCGACTATCTGGGACGCACGCCTATTGTAATAGGCCGGAAAGAAGGCGCCTACGCCGCCACCTCGGAGACAACAGCGTTCCCCAATCTCGGCTATGAACGGCTCCGCGACATCGGGCCCGGAGAAATTGTCGAGATCACGGCCGACGGTGTCACTCAGCTCCAGAAGCCGGCCCGTCGCGAACAGATATGCTCGTTCCTCTGGGTTTACTACGGGTTCCCCGCCAGCGACTACAACGACATCAATGCCGAACTTGTGCGCGAGACAGCCGGAAAGACCATGGGAGAGAAAGACGACACTGAAACCGACTGCGTCTGCGGCATTCCTGACTCAGGCGTCGGTTTCGCCCTCGGCTACAGCGAAGGTCGTGGTATTCCCTATCACCGCGCCGTGCTGAAATACACGCCGACATGGCCGCGAAGCTTCACACCGGGCAACCAGTCGCGCCGCGCCCTCGTGGCGAAGATGAAGCTCATACCGAACAGGGCCCTCCTGAAAGACCAGCGCGTCGTTTTCTGCGACGACTCGATAGTGCGCGGCACTCAGCTCTGCGATAACGTGTCGACCTTCTATGAGGGAGGATGCAAGGAAGTCCACGCCCGAATTTCGTGTCCGCCCCTTGTCTACGGCTGCAAATATATCGGCTTCACCTCGTCGAAAAGCGACCTCGAGCTTATAACACGCCGTATCATCAAGGATTTCGAAGGCTGTGAGACGCCCGACAATCTCGACCGCTACGCTACGACCGGCACACCCGAATATCAGCGCATGGTCGACGAGATTGCGCGCCGCCTCGGCCTGACAACACTTAAATTCAGCACCCTCGAAGACCTCATAGCAAGCATCGGACTGCCGAAAGAGAGAATATGCACCTACTGCTTCGACGGATGCGGTAGCTGCCCCGCCGCGGCATTCGCCTCTGACAATTCCGACAGGAAATAACAGAAATAATTTGTCATTCCGGCCGGAAGATATTTGCCTTGCAGGGCCTGTATCTTCCGGCCGGCGATTTTTTTTGTTGCAGATTTTAGAAAAATTTATTACTTTTGCGATGCAAAAAAGCAAAAGGTCGCGCATTTACTGACCCTAACAATCCTTTCAGGTGTTATAAAGATGTCTGCTTGAGTGCAGTCAACCGCGAACGCCAATATATTACAATCACAATTTTTTTGACAGACGGATCGGTTCGGAACTCTTGTCTGATACCAAATCCCGATAAAGCGGCAATATCCCCGCCCTGTCCCGCCACAAGCGCAATCCCGACGCTTTTCTGCGATTCTGAAACCATTGTTTCCATTAACCATAGACTAACCTGCAACTGTTCAGTTCACAACAAGCAACTAAATATGCGCCTGAGAACCGTCTGACGCTGTTTTCAGGGCATGAGAGCCACAAAAACGTGGCGCTCGGCGTGAATAAAGATTGAAAAGAATGGATATGAAATACGACATCCAGACCCTCGAAGCAATGAGCGACGACCAGCTGCGCTCAATCGCCAACGAAATGGGGCTGAAGAAAACTGAAAAAGAGAGCGGCATCGACCTCGTCTACCGCATTATCGACGAGGCCGCACAGGCATCGGCAAAAGAGACCGTCGAGAAGAACCGCCGCCCCGACAATGAAGCCCAGCCGAAAAAACGCGGGCGCAAGCCAAAGGCTCAGGCCGCCACGCCGGAACCGCAGGCAACGCCGGCCGACGGCGACCCTGAAGCCGCCCGACAGCCGAAAAAACGCGGCCGTAAGCCGAAAGCGCCTCAGGCTGAAGCTGAAGAATCTGTTCCGGCAGAAATACCCACAATCGACACTCCGGCAGATGCGCCCGAAGAACCGGCCGCGCAGGCCGCCCAGCCGAAAAAGCGCGGCCGCAAGCCGAAGAATGCCCTCCCCGAGCAACCCGCACTTTTTGCTGCCGACGACTCAGAGAATGCTCCCATGACGGCTCCTATACCCGATCCCTCCAGAGAACTTATGGCCTCCGAATCTTCAACCCCCGAAGAGAAACAGCAGGAGTCCGAAGAGGCCGGCGGAGCGCCCCAGCAGCCTCAGCCCCAGCCCCGGCGCGACTTCCGCCCGTCGGCCAACAACGGAACGTTCGGCTCGTTTTTCCCGCGCAGCGAAGGCCGCCGGTTTGTTCCGCGCTCGCAGCGCGAGCGTGAAGAGGCTGCCCAGCGCGCCGCTGTGGCAGCCGCCAACACCCCGATCGTCATCAACGAACCGGGAGCTGAGCCCCAGCAGCCCCAGGGCAAGAAGAAAAAGAACAAAAACAACAATAACAATCCTCAGCAACAGCCCCAGCAGCCCCAGCCCTACAATTTCGAAGGTTTCCTGCGCACCTCGGGCGTGCTTGAGATTACCAACGACAACAACGGCTTCCTGCGCTCGAGCGACTACAACTATCTTGCCTCGCCCGACGACATATTCATCTCGCAACAGGAGATCAAGCGCCACGCCCTCAAGGCCGGCGATGTTGTCGAAGTTACGATACGTCCGCCCAAATCGAGCGAAAAATACTTCCGCATAACCGACGTCCTCGAAGTCAACGGACGCTCGCCCGAGTTCGTGCGCGACCGCGTCGCTTTCGAGCACCTTACCCCGCTCTTCCCCGACGAGAAATTCGACCTCACGTCGGGCCGCGCCGGCAACCTCTCGACGCGCGTGGTCGACATGTTCTCGCCAATCGGAAAAGGGCAGCGCGCCCTCATCGTGGCACCCCCGAAGACAGGTAAAACGATACTGCTAAAGGATATAGCCAACGCCATAGCCGAGAACCATCCCGAGACCTACATAATGATTCTGCTCATCGACGAGCGTCCCGAAGAGGTCACCGACATGAGCCGCAGCGTCAACGCCGAAGTGATCGCCTCGACATTCGACGAACCAGCCGACCGCCACGTGAAGATCGCCGGCATAGTCCTCGAGAAGGCGAAACGCCTCGTCGAATGCGGCCACGACGTTGTAATCCTGCTCGACTCGATAACACGCCTTGCCCGCGCCTACAACACTGCCCAGCCCGCATCGGGCAAGATTCTCAGCGGCGGTGTCGACGCCAACGCACTCCAGAAACCGAAACGCTTCTTCGGCGCCGCCCGAAACATCGAAGGGGGCGGCTCGCTGACGATCATCGCCACAGCCTTGACCGAGACCTCGTCGAAGATGGACGAAGTTATCTTCGAGGAATTCAAAGGCACCGGCAACATGGAGCTGCAGCTCGACCGCAAACTCAGCAACAAGCGAATCTTCCCCGCCGTCGACATCATGGCGTCGTCGACACGCCGCGATGACCTTCTGCTGCGCCCCGAGACGCTCAACCGAATGTGGATTCTGCGCCGCTTCCTCAGCGACCGCAATCCCATCGAGGCAATGGAATTCATCAAAGACCGCATGGAGCGCACCTCCGACAACGACGAGCTGCTGCGCACAATGGGCGACTGACCTCGCCCCTTCCACCCACACCGCAGCGCGAGCTCCTGCCCGCGCTGCGTTTGTTTTATCCCGTCCAATAGTTTTTACGTTGAGTTCACACGAGGATTTGCGGTGTAATGGTTGGGAAATCAGAAATTTGTATTATCTTTGTTGCCGACAGCAGGGCGATGCGTTCAGGCTGTCGGCCCCTTTTTACACACCAAACTCTACATCATGAAAAAGAACGACATCATTTGCAGGATTGCCGCTATAGTCGTGATGCTGTCATGCATGACCGCCTTACCACCAAGCGCAGACGCGCAGTTTCTGAAGAAACTGTCGCAGGGACTGGAGAAGGTAAACAAAACTCTTCAGAAAGTCGAAGACGCCACCAAGAACAATAAGAAACAGTCCGACAAGAAGCCATCTTCCCAACCCGTTCAAACTTCCCAGAGCTCCCAAAATGCTCAAACCGTCCAAAAATCCCAACCCGCTCCGACAAAGAAGAAAGAGCGCCGCATAGCCACCGCCCACCTCACGCCTCAGACAAAATTCATCAACGGCTTCGAGAACCTCAACAATCTGCCGCCGGTCAGCGAGGGCATCTTCTATCTGATGCGCACCAACTCCGGGCTGTCGACCTACACGAGGTATTACGGCTTCTGGACTATCGACGGTCGGCTGCTCTTCCCCTATCAGTATGAACAGATGCCGGGCGACGCCAGCATCAGGCCACGTTTCAACTCTGGCGCCTGCGTAATGAAAGAGGCCAAGGCGAAGGTAAAAAACGCCCCTATAATCCTCTATGCCGACGGCACAACCAAACCGCTGTCGCACGACTGGACCCACGTCACCCAGTTCTGCGAGGGAGTGGCGCAGGTGTGCGAGCAGATCAGCACCGGTGGCCAGCGATATTTCCATATCAACACGAAGGGTCAGAAAATATGGCCTCACCTCGACGAGACCATAACGACTCAGGACATGCTGAAAACGCGCAAGGTAGGCGGCGTCCACATCCGTTCGCTGCGCGAAGGGCGCCGTGCCTTCTTCGACCGCACTACCAGAACATGGGGCTTCCTCGACACCAACGGAAAGATTGTCATCAAACCCGTCTATGCCGAAGTGCGTGACTTCGTGAGCGGCTACGCTTTGGTCGAACTGAAAGAAAAAGGGACTTACGAAAGCAAGAAGCTGTTTATCGACAAGTCGGGCAACGTCGTGACTTCGGTGATTAACGGCGACGCCCACTATCTGAACGACAATGCCATATCCGACGTCAGCGACGGAATCTTCTCGACAACCCGCAACAATGCGCTGAACAATTTCGAGACAATCTATTACGACATCACCTCGGGAAAAGAACTGCGCCGCTACAAGTGGGGCGGCTCGGCCTTCCACGAAGGATATGCCTTCGTCAGATTCGGCGAGATGGACGAAACAGTCTATGTCATCGACACATCGTTCAATATCGTCGGCCGCATCAACGCCAAGTGCGACCAGCTCGTGCTCGACAATGTCAGTTTCAGGAACTTCCCCTGGTATACGTTCGACAACAAGGCAGTCAACTATGAGGGCACAGTCGAACTGGCTCTGCCGAAAAAGTGGGATCTCAACGACAAGCTCGGCGAATTCTCGGCCGACGGCTTCGCACCGGCCGAATCGACCTTCGCCAGCCACGACGGCAGCGGCAAGTCGTTCGAATACAGCGGATATATCGACACCGACGGTGCCTACCGCATAGTCTTCTCGAGCGACAACGGTGCCAATGGCCCCTTCGACAGAGAGCTGCCCGGCCCCGAACCGATAAAGCCGCCGAAAGAGCCCGAGGACTCGACCGGCGGAGGCTACATCAAGGATCCCATCCCGCCGCAGCCCGGCCAGCCGCGCGACGGCCGCCTGTGGCTCAGCTATGCCGACACCATTCCCGAAGGCCCCATAGGGCCCGGACGCGAAGCGCTGAAATATCGCGTCAACGTCGTGGCCTACCCGGCGAAAGGGGGCAAGGTGTATGGCTCGGGCGAATACTCGCTGGGCGACACCATCCGCGTCACCGGCACCCCCGCCGAGGGCTACCACATCTCTGAAATAGTCAGCGACCGCATGTGCAGCTCAACCGAGACGTTCAACAAGTTCGTCGTGCTCGGCGATATGACCATCACCTGCTACTTCGTAAAAGACGATGTTGTCGGCGATGTCCCCTCCACCGCCATGATCGGCCACATGCCTACCCAGCCTCAGTTCTGCCGCGCCTATGTCGAGCTCGGCAATGTCGACGGCAACAAATTCACCGAAGGCTCGCGTGGCGTAGCCGCCATCTTTGTCACCGACGACAACCGCAGCGAGATCGACGCCTCCGACAAACAGGCCACAACGTCGTGCCGCGCCAAAGCATTCTTTGTGCCGATGAACATTCTGGGCATCATGGACGACAATGGCCGCAAATATCTGCGCTTCGACGGCGGAATAATAAAATACACCCTGTCGGTCAGCGACGACACCGCACTCGGATTCCTCAGCAACCCGCTGCTTAAGCTGATGCTGGCTTTCGACGGCCGCGACCGCGGCGAACTCGAGCCGGGAGCATACCGCATAGAAATCGTGGAGGGCTCACCCGAAGATGGAGAGATGACCCTCGGCGAACTCCAGCGACTGTCGGCCCGCTACGGATGGATCAACTCCGATGACGAATCGTTCACCAAGCGTCTGCCCGCATTCTTCGGCCCGAAATATTCGAAAGGACTATCATCCGACTTCTTCGCCGGCACCCGTCTATCGACCACTAAGCCGACAGCAATCCAGTGGGAACCGAGCGAAGACTTCTTCGCCGACCGCTCGCTGCTCGAACAGCTTGCCGCCTCGCTCGGCGAACTCTACCGCAAGGCAGTGAAAGGCACACGCCTCGAAGACTACGACATGCAACAGTTCTCAACAGACCTCGACAACCACGTCTTCAAAGCGAAATAGCGCCCCCGAACGGCGCGGGCACGTAGGGTCGCGGCATGCCGCGGCCCTACATCATATATCGCCTCGGCGCTGATTTTCGCCGATTTTTGGCAAGGTTGAACTTTTTTGCTAATTTTGCAACGATGTTATAAAACTATGCCCTCGGGCATAATAATTTCGATTGTCTATGATAAAAAGTGCTCTCGAAAAAATGGTCAGCGAAGACATGAGCGGTATCTGGCAGGTTCTCCAGCCTGAAGAGAAACGCTTAATTGTCGATAATTTTACGGTACACAATTTTAAGAAAAACCAGATCATCTACAGCGAGGGCGACACCCCCGAACATCTCTGGTGTCTTTTCAAGGGGAAAGTAAAAAAGTATAAAGACGGAGTTGGCGGACGTGTCCAGATTCTGCGCCTGATCAGGCCGGTGCAGTATTTCGGCTACCGTGCTTATTTCGCCGATGAAAAATATGTTTCGACCTCAGCGACAATGGAGCCGTCGGTTGTCGGTTCACTGCCGTTGCCGCTGGTCAACGACATGATCCAGAAAAACAATCAGCTGGCAATGTTCTTCATCCGCGACCTCGCCTGCAATCTCGGCACGAGCGACTCGCGTATCGTCAGCCTCACTCAGAAGCATATCCGCGGACGTCTGGCCGAAGCTCTGACGGTTCTCATCGACAGCTACGGCTATGAGGAAGACGGGGTCACGATCCGTGTCTATATGGCACGTGAAGACCTCGCCAATCTGTCGAACATGACGACGAGCAACGCCATACGCACTCTCAGCTGCTTCGTTGCAGAACACATCGTCATCGTTGACGGGCGCTGCATAAAAATCATCAACGAGCCCGCTCTGCGCAAGATTTCACGTTTCGGATAACGCGCTCTGCAATCCGGGCCGTGGCATAGCTGACCGCCGCCACAATTATAATAGGAAAGAATATCCTGTAGGTTCCGCTCATCTCAGCCACGAGAAAGGCTGCCATAAGCGGAGCTCTGACAGCCCCGGCCATAACTCCGGCCATGCCGACAAACGCCATCTCGACAGGTGGCAGCCTCACTCCGAACAATGCGTCGGACACCTGAGCGAAAAAGAACCCGGCCACACAGCCGGCAAACAGTGTCGGAGCAAAATCTCCGCCCACACCGCCGCCTCTGGTTGCCGACGCTTTGGCAATTCCTTTGAGCACAAGAACCGCTCCGGCAAGAAGAATTAACGACGGAGGCGTTGCCATATCCGAAAAAACGCTGTTGACGCCAAGCACTCCATAGTCGCCGCTCATCAGCCTTCCCATTGCCGAATAACCCTCGCCGTAGAGCATCGGCACCATACTGACACAGACTCCGAGCATAAGCCCCGACACGACAGCCCTCCCCCACCATGTTCTGACTCGGGCAATAAGGCCGGCGGCAATATTGCCCGTCGTGTTATAATAGACAGAATAAAGCCCGCAGAAAAGCCCGAGCAGAAAAACAGCCGGCAGCAGGCCGAGACTGAAGTCCGAAAATGAGCCCACAGGAAAATCGATTCTGAAACCTGCGAGCGATGCCGACGTCATTGCCGACGTCACACATCCCAGAGCAAGTGCCATCTCGGCCCAGGTTGTCATCGGCATAGCCATTATCTCGAGCGTGAAAAGCATGCCGCCGAGCGGAGCCTGAAAGATACCGGCGATACCGGCGCCGGCACCGATACCTATAAGCAGGCGCACATCAGACTTCCGCGCGCCGGCGAAACGCCCGAGATTGCTTCCGATTGCCCCACCGGTGAATGCGATAGGCCCCCCGGCACCTGCCGATCCTCCGAATCCGAGAGTAATAGAGCTGGCCATGAAGGCCGCTATCATATCGCGTTTTTTCAGATAATATTTTCGCTCCCGCAGATCGCGCATGATTATTCGGGAACAACCGTCTTCAACATAGTCGCGCACCACATAACGCTGAAAGACTGCCGACAGAATTATGCCACAGAGAGCAAGGAGAACAAACCAAAGGCTGAAACCGTCAGGGTGGATAATTCCAATTACAGACTTCGAGACAAATACAATCATTTTCTTCAGCAGATAGGCTGTCACCCCAGTGACCAACCCGGTAACCGCCGCAGCCACCATAAGAAAAGTGCGCGGCGCTATATGGCGGCAACGCCCGACTATGGCATCGCGCACCATATGAACCACAGAGTCGGGCTGATAGTGTCTCATGCCCGGAAAACGCCTGCTGCTTCTGTTTTGTTCGGGTTGGCCGGCTACATGACGAGGCCTCTTCTCCGGGAGACGAGGCCTCGAATATATATCAAAATGAATGTTAGAATAGTGTCGTAAAGATCAGGCCATAGCGGGCTCAAGGCTCGCTTCGGCGGGAACCTCTTCGGGAGCGTCGGCAGATTGGCGGGCAGCGGCGCGAGTGCCGTCGGGGTCGTAGATGCTGATAGGCAGTTCGCCTGTCAGAGCGCAGGCGGCGTTGAAGGCCAGCGAGAACATCTCGTCTTCGCCCGGACGAACAACAACCGGGCCGATAAATCCTGCCCACTCGACGATGCGGTCAACACAGTATTTGCTGTGGGCGATTCCGCCGGTAATGATGATAGCGTCGACTTTGCCGCGGAGGGCAACCGAACGGGCGCCGATTTCGCGGGCAGTGCCGTAGAGCATGCCTTCGAGCACACCCTTATAAGGCTCTTCGCCGGCGAGAGCTTTCTGCTCGATAAGGCGCGTGTCGTTGGTGCCGAGATAGGCGGCAAGACCGCCACGGCCGTTTATCATCTTCTTTATCTCGCGCAGAGTGTATTTGCCGCTGAAGCAGAGTTCGGCAAACTGGTCGGCAGGCAGTGTGCCGGCGCGTTCGGGAGAATACGGGCCGTCGCCGTTGAGGGCATTGTTGACATCGACAACCTTGCCCATGCGATGGGCAGCCACCGAGATACCGCCTCCCATGTGGACTACGATGAGATTCAGTTCGTCGTAGCGGCGGCCGATCTCGCGCGCATAAAGACGGGCAACAGCCTTGCCGTTGAGTGCATGAAAAACGCTGCGGCGTTCGAGCATGGGCAGCCCCGACAGGCGTGCCTCAGGCATGAACTCGTCGACAACTTCAGGGTCGGCGATAAACGAACGGCATCCGGCCTCTTTTGCCAGAATATCGGCCAGCAACGCGCCCAGATTGCAGACGTGTTCCATCTCGGCATGGATGAGATCGTGGATGATATACTCGTCGACCTCATAGACGCCGCCGGGAGTAGGACGCAGAAGACCGCCACGGCCTATGACGGCGTCGAACTCACTGATGTCGAGTCCTGCTTCCTCGATAGCGCGGTGCATGGCGCGGTTACGGTAGTCGAGCTGCTCGTTGGGATGGTTGAAGCCTGCAAGCTCGTCGGCCGGATGATGGACTGTGGTGTTCCAGATCATTGCCTGACCGTCGCTGACGGAGAACTTTGTCGACGTCGAGCCGGGATTAATTACAAATATCTTCATTTCAATCGGTTATTCTAAAAAGTGGGATTCAAAGCTCATAATGTCCGGCAACACAGGCCAGCGCGAGCGAGAAATATTTGTTGTCGGCCGAGTCGGCGCGCGAGGGGGTGACGACAGGCGCCGTAGTGCCTATCAGAAGGGCTGCGATACGGGCGCCACCGAAAAGAGCGAGAGTCTTATAGAACGCATTCGCGGCTTCGAGGTCGGGCATGATGACGACATCGGCATCTCCGGCAGCCGGGGCCTTGATTCCCTTGATCTGGCCGGAATGAGGATCGAGAGCTGTCTTTATATCCATCGGGCCACCCATTTCGACTTCGCCGTAAGAACCGGCGGCAGCGCGGGCTATAAGCTCGACATAGTCGAGGGTACACTGGAATTTCTTGTTGACTTTCTCGGTGAAATGAACCAGCGCAACCTTCGGGCAGGTGTGGCCCATACGCCGCGCCATATCGACATTGTGGCGCACCATGGCGTCGAACTGATCGAGATTCGGAACCGGAATAACCGCGCTGTCGCTATAGATCAGCAACTTGTCGTAGCCGGGAATGTCGGCAACGGCTACGTGGCTCATGACACGTCCGTGGGGCAGCAGGCCATGCTCTTTGTCGAGCACGGCGCGCAAAAGATTATCGGTATTGATCGAGCCCTTGAAAACGACTTCGGCGCGACGCTCGTTTATAAGCTTAACCGACATGGCAGCGGCTGAATCGAAATCGTCGGTATCGACAACCTCTATGCGATCGCCGTATTGCTGCTTCCATTCTTTCTGAATTTCAGGACGAACAGAATCGTTGACAAGAATAAAATCGGCCACGCCCTCGCGAAGACAGCGGTCGATAACCTCGATTGTCGGTTCGTCGTGGGGGCAGACAGCGACAACGCGCTTGCGGCGCGGCTGTTCTTTGAATCGTTTGGCGAGGCCTTCAAAATCTTTAATTGGCTCCATTTCTATCAAATTTAAGGCATTCGGCGGAAGACGGATCTTCCGGTGTTTTCATTGGTCAGGAGCAAAGGTAGAGACCTCATCTGAGAAAAGCAAGAAAATGGCTGAAAAAATTACACACAAAATCAAAATATGTGCATTTTTCAGAAAAAAGCGCCGGAGGAATTTCGTCGTCGCGAAAAAAAGCGTACCTTTGCGTCACCAATGCGGTAGTAGCTCAGTTGGTAGAGCATCAGCTTCCCAAGCTGAGGGTCGCGGGTTCGAACCCCGTCTACCGCTCTCAATCCGGGTCCTTCGCCCGGATTTTTTAATTATAACCGGAGTTTCCGATCGGATTCCGAAGCACTTCGATTTAGGGGGGCAGATCGCCCCGATTCCACAACTGAGGCGCTCGGTTTAGAATGATTACGACGGGGATTGTTTATCGTAAGGAAAAATTTCGTAAATTAGTAGCGATAACAACCGATATAGGTTGAACCTAATCTAAATACAATGAAACTCTTGTTTATAATTTTAGCGATGATGTTGGTTGCTATAGCCTTATCGCCCTTATTCTTCCCGTCGGTATCTTTGATACTCCTTAACCTGCTGACTGTCATCGTAGTCACGATTGGCGTCGTCGCATATTACATTAAACATCCGTCGGCTATGGAGCCTCAGCGACGCAAACGCCGTCGCATTAACGATGAATATTGGACGGGGCTACCATGGATGGGTGGTGTAAAGAAAAAAAGGAAAAACTTCTGGGAAGACTGATACTTAATGCTTTGGCCTAAGGGTTATGGCGAAGGTCGTGAGCCCGGTGTCGGGCGACGTCGAAAGGCTATAACGGAAGCCGTGTGCCCGAAGAATGTCGGCTACAAGCATCAGGCCGAGTCCGCGGTCGGGACGTTTGGTCGAGAAAAAAGGTGTGAACAGTTTTGCGCTGACTTCGTCGGCTATGCCGGGGCCGTTATCGGTTACGGTCAGCGTCAGCGGGTCAGACCTAAGGGCGATTTCAATAGCGCCGTCGGGGCGTTCCGCGATACTTTCGACAGCGTTCTTGACAATATTGACAACTACACGCTCCATCAGCACGGGATCGAAACAGGCAGTAGCGTCGGCCGGAGCGCTGTCGATTTCCAGAGAGACGTTCGCCGGTGTCATGGCCGTCAGAGCCGGACACAGCCCCGTCAGCCACCGGTTCACATCGACAGTCTCGCAATCGGGAGGCGGCAGCTTGACAATCTCGGCATAACCGCGGACAAAACTGACGAGGTTGACACAGCTCGTCGTGCAGCTGTCGATAGCCCGGGCAGCAAGCGAGTCGTCGCTGTGCATGGCGCCGAGGCTCTCGAGAATCGAGATTACGCTGCCGAGACTATTGTTGACCTCATGGCCTATAGTGCGCACAATTATATTGAACATCTGCTTTTCAGCAGCCGTAATCTCTTCGGTTATACGTTCAACAATGACAAATCTCCGGCGGAAGCCAGAGTCCATAAACCACAGCTTGGAAATGCGCACGATCGACGCTCCCGGCAGCCGCATCACCTGTGAATCGCCATCAGCCACCGATTCAACGGCTTTGGCCAACTCGGGAGACGACATCCTATCCCATGCGCTGTTTGTCCGGACAACAGCACCATTGAAATCGCATACTGCGATTCCCAATGGGGAGGCCTCAACGACAAGACTCAGGAACCTGTTCTGTTCGAGATTTTTCAGTCGCTCGGCTTTCATAGAAGCCATCAGTGTGTTATAAAGCTCCACGATATTGTCGGCATCGGGCTGCCCTGTCATACGCAGGCGACTGCTGAAATCCTGTTCGCGCAGCAGATTCAGGCCATTGCGGACAGCTTTCATAGGTATCGCCACCGAACGGTAAAGCAACAGCACAAGAACAACCATCAGCCCGCACAGCCCGACAGTCCACAACTTACCGACATCGCAGAAAGCCACGACTGCGGTTGTCACCGCCACTGCGACCAGAAGCATCATGTAACAGATTCGGAACCTCATAACTTGAATTTTTCGATACGGCGGTAAAGCGACTGGCGCGTGATGCCGAGCTGCTTGGATGCTTCCGACAGATTGCCGCCGCAACGCCGCAGAACTTCTCTGATAGTGTCCGCCTCGATTTCTTCGAGAGTCTTGTCGTTGCAAGTCCGGGCCTTCTGCTCAGAGCTTCTGGCAAGCGCCTTTTTGATTTTGGCAATGACATCGGCGTTGCTCCATGGCTTGGTCACAAAATCGGCCGCTCCGTAGTTCATCGTCTCTACAGCCAGCGGAATCGTTCCCCATGCCGTGATCATTATAACCGGCACGTCGGGCTGAAGAATGCGTATCTTGCGGAGCACCTCGACCCCCTGCCGCCCGGTTGTCGACAACGTCAGGTTCATGTCGAGGATAACCAGTTCGACTCGCCCGGAGCGCACCGCATCCAGAGCCTCGGCCTCATTGCCGACAGCCAGCGGTTCAAAACCGGCGCGCTCAAGCGCCAGCGACAGGGCCATCCGCACCGCATTATCATCATCTACTATCAGAATCATAGTGCAAACTTAATTGTATTTCCGCTCAATCGCATCACATTCTGCATATTTTTTCGATATCGGCATTGATGTCACACAGATTTCCGTAGTCATAAAGCGTCAGCGAACGTATTCTGTACCAATAGCTCCAGAACTTATAAAGCTCGTTGATATAGTTGCGCTTGCTTTCATCTTTCTTCGACTGCGAGTCATTGAGATCGAGGGTTGAGATCTTGCCGATCAGAAAAGTCTCGAAATTGGTGTCATATCGCTGTCGGGCAATCTCGTCGGCGCGCGAGGCTATCGACAGTTGCTGCTGCTGGTTGCCGAACCGCTCCACAAGTATAAACAGCTGCTGGTTGAAATCGAGCGACTCCTGACGCAGCCGGCTTTCCGTGACGCGACGGTTGCTCTCGGCCACTTTCACCTTTCCGCGCCGCTTGCCCCAGTCGACAAGCGGAATCGAGAAGCCGACCTCTATCATCTGATTTCCGCGCTGGCGCGTATAGGCGTCGGAAATATTGCGGGCAGTCCCCGTGAAGCCGACCTGGGCATAGAGTTTTATCTCGCGCATATCGCCTTTGGCTTTGGCGACCTCGTAGTCGGCCTCAAGCTGGCGGCGCGCAATATTCTTCGCAAACTTATTGTTGGCAAGAGCTCTGTCGAGAGCATCGCTGTAGGATATGCTGACAGCCGGAATGCTGTCGGGGACAACAGGTTCGATCTCGACATCTTCTCCGAGGTCAAGAAACGACCTCAGGGTGAACATATCGCTCTTGAGGGTGCTGCTGCAGTCGGTCACCTCCGACTGGGCCTCGAGCAGATTCAGTTCCATCTGCCGCAGATCGTTCTCGCTGATCTGCCCCATCCGGCGTTTTTCCACAGCGACAGCATAGAGCTTACGGGCATTCTCGAGATTCTGCCCGGCTATCGCAAGATTCTCACGGCTCATGACGAGCGTGAAGAAATAGTTTACCGTGGTCAGTGCCACATCTTCCGTGGCGCTCAGAAATGCCGCCTTCGCCTCGGAGAATCTCACAGGCTCGATTCGGTTGTCCCACTTGAAGGTATTGACCCCGAAAACCGGCTGCTCGAGAGTAAGCGCTACCGGCACGGTCAGAAAGCGGTTCGAGCCGCCGTCGTCGAACTGCCGCATAAAATCGAGCGAGCTGCTGAGGCTGATCTTACCGCCCGTGAAGGGAATATTCTGGTTTACCGACAGTCCGGCCTGCACGCTGAGGTTGTGGTTGCGCACATAGCTGTATTCTCCCTCGCCGTTCATGTATGGAGTGTAGTGGTCGTTATACGAAGGGAGCGTTCCCGACATCGAAATCTCGGGCAGGCGTTCGGCCCGGTAGCTGCGCCACTGCCAGTAGGCGGTTCTGAGCTCGTCGAGAGCGACGGCCGCATCGACACTCTGCACACGCGCCATGGCGATGGCGTCGTCGAGTGTCAGCGTCTGCACGCGGGCTGCTCCACTCACGGGGAACAGCAACGCGGGCAACGCAATATATAGTATGAAAAGCTTATTCATCGTCAATTACATATCTTTAAGTGCCTCGGCCGGATCGACTCGGGTGGCGCGCCGCGCGGGAGCATATATGCCGGCGACAATCAGCAGGCCCAGCGACAATATTGCCAGAATCTCCCCGATAATCAGTTGACTGTCCGGCAGCACTATAGGCATTTCAATAACTTCGAGCAGCGACGATTTCATCATCCATATTGAAACAGGCAGAGTGATAAGCACCGCCACAGCGAGCAAAATCAGGCCTTCAGCGAAAAAGCGCGCATAAATATCGGAATTGCGGGCGCCATGAACCTTGCGGACGGCGATTTCCGAAACCCGCTGCTGCGTCCTGAACCAGAATGTTCCGAGAAAGCCAAGGAAAATAACCGACATAATGAAAAGCGCGCAAATCACGATATTCCGGATAGCCTGAGTTATAGTTATCTGTATCGAATCGCGAATATCTTCGAGCGATTTCAGATCGGTCAGATAAACATTTCCCGACTGCATCCCTCCGTTGCCGAGTGATTCGATAAACTTGCGCCCCATTCCCGGCTTCACGCGAAAAACCAGCGTAGAGACATCTTCAGGCCTGATCGGGAAATAACCGCTTCCGGCGAAGGTCGGTTCATAATCGGTGCGGCGCAGGTCGGCGGCGACCGCCCCGACGCGGTAGTATGTCAGCGTGTCGCTCGACAGCACTACATTCCTGCCCATGAATTCTCTGGCCGTGGGAGCCTCTTCACCCCAGGGGTATTCAGTCTCGGATATTATTATCTCCCCTTTTTTCAGTATTTCGGCCAGCCTCTCAGGCGTCTCGCCACCGTCGCCGCCAAGGCGGAAAAGCAGCATTAATTCGGGCGACATAAAGCGCTTGTTCACATAATAGCGGCGTTCCTTGCCATCTTTCCGAATATACATCAGATTATCGCCCATGAAACTGTAGTTATATGGCAATGACGTATAATTGGCCTCAGCTACTATTTCGACGTAAGGGTTCGAACGCAGCCCTGAAAGCATGACATCGAGGTCGGAGCGGACCGACCGGACGCTGTCGTAAGGCACGTACCCCTCGCAATTCTCATCGAGTACTCTTATGTCAGTGACATAGATGTCGCCGAGATCGACAGGAAGGGAATTTTTGTGGATATAATATAGAGAGCTGAGCAAGGTAAATATCCATTGCATGACAATCAGCACAATTACCAGCTCTACAACGAGCCAGATATTGCTGCGCCATTCGTTAAGCATCTGTTTGAATAATTTCCGTTTCATGGCTGTTTGTTACTTAGCGTTGATAGCCTCCACCGGATTGAGACGCGACGCCTGCCACGCCGGAACGGAAGCGCTTATAAGATTGAGAATGAAGCACACGCCGACAGCTATCGCGACCGTTCCCCAGTTTATAACCGAGTCGAGAGCCGGAGTAAGTCCGCTGCCGTAGGTGTCGATATTTTCGTAGAGGCCGCTGTAGGTCATGGCGAATACGATGCCTGCTGTAACCCCGACGAATCCTCCGGCCAGCGTTACCAGAAAATTCTCCCACAGAATGTCGGTGACGACGCGACGCCGGGTGCATCCGAAAGCACGGCGCACTCCGATTTCGCTTATGCGTTTATGCATACGGCTGTGAAGCAGACTGCTCAGATTCAGAGCCGGCACAACCAGCAGAATCGCATAGAGAATATAATACATCGTCTGCGACGAATTGTCGGGAGTCATATTACTGCCTCCAAGGCCCGAGGCTATCGTGGCCTGATCGTAAGGCGAGCCGTGATTAACAGACTTGAACCCCTGCGGCTTCAGCTCGGTGTCGAGTACAGCATAGCGCGCGGTGACCTGATCGCGTATGCTGCTGAAACTTACCCCGTCCTTAACCACAAGGGCTGCCGCCGTATTTCCGAAGTAAACGTCATCGTTCGACGCCGAGGCGGCGGCCCCGGTAGCTATGAACACATCGCCGCAGGCCGTTGTCGCCAGAAACGAATTGTCTTTGACTACGCCCGAAACAGTGTACTTCCGGTGATTGAGCAGCAGAGGCTTTCCGGCGCAGTCGGTCGTGCCGAAAGCGCGTCGCGCCGTGCGCTCGCTGATGACAATCAGCGGCAGTCCGGCATTGACTTCGTCGGCCGTGAAATAACGGCCGGAAACCAAAGGATGGTCGAACACCTTGAAAAATCCGGCATCGACACCGCGGCAATATGCCTGAAAGTTTTTCTCGACCTGTCCCCCGACGGTTTTAGTGGTGAGATCGGGTTGCATGAACGCTTCGCTCTCGACTCCGTCAAGACCTCCGTAGATCTGACGCGCCAGCGCATAGCTCATTCCCCCCGATGTCTCTCCCCCCGAACCGTCGATGCTCTTATAGTGGAAAAATTCTCCCACAAGAAGGCGGTCACGACAGCTTTCCGGCGCAAAAGGTATAGTCTGAAGGCGCTGCAATATCGCCACAACCATGAACAGGAACACCGACATGACCGTAGCTATGAACGAGACGCCGCTTATCAGAGGCTGGCGCCTCATGTCGTTTATTATCTGACGTATTCTCTGTTTCATGACTTATCCGATTATTCTGCCGTCGAAGAACCTGACGATACGGTCGGTCTCCTGGGCCTGCATTTCGTTGTGGGTCACCATGATTATCGTCGTGCCGTCCTCCTTGTTCAGAAGATGAAGAAGTCTCATGACCTCGGCTCCCATCTTGCTGTCGAGATTGCCGGTAGGTTCGTCGGCCAATATTATCTGCGGACGCCCGACTATGGCGCGGGCAATCGCGACGCGCTGACACTGTCCTCCCGACAGCTGAGCGGGAGTATGGTGAAGGCGGTGGGTCATCTCAAGGCGCTGCGCGACCTGCTCAACGCGCCGACGCCGTTCCGAAGCCCCTACCCCTTTGCGATAGGTCAGCGGAAGCTCTATATTGGCAGCAACGTCGAGAGTCGGTATCAGATGAAAGCTTTGGAACACAAAGCCGAGATTGGCGTTGCGGAAATGCGACAGACCGGTGTCGGTCAGTGCGCCGCACTCCTGACCGAGAATAGACACTGTGCCTTTGGTCGGCTTATCGAGCAGTCCGATAATATTCAGCAGCGTCGACTTGCCGCAGCCGCTCGGGCCCATGATACTGACAAACTCACCGGCTTCAACCTCGAGGTTGACATTCTCCAGCGCGGTAGTCTCGATTTCTTTGGTGCGGTAGACTTTTTCGATACCGCGTAATGTGATTATTGCCATTTTATTTTCAGTTTGTCTTTGGTTTTATAATGTTCCATATCGCTCACAACCAGTCGGTCGCCCGGCTTCAGCCCTTCAGTTATCTCAACATAATCGCTGTTGCAGTCTCCGGCATGGACAGTGCGCCTTCTGAGACGGTCGTCACCATCGAAAACGAACACTTTATACTCGCCCGCACCGTGATAGAACGAGCCGTTGGGCACACGAACCACACTGCTCTTATATCCGAAGCTCACCCGCAGTTCGGCTCTTGAACCCGACCGAAGGTTGCGGTCGCGCGGATTGTCGAGCCTGACAACAAACGACACGACTCCCTGACGCGCCTGCGGAGTTATATTGGCGACAGTGCCATCGAGACGCGCACCATTGATACGCACGCTGACACGGTCGCCTACCCCTATGCGGTCGCTGCTCCCCTCGGGGATTTCACCGAGAATTTTAAAACTCGAAAGATCCGAGACTACGGCAACCTTCTCGCCGGCCGCTACCCGCTTGCCCGGATCGGTCACTATAAACGTCAGCACACCGTCGAGCGGAGCCGGAATACCTCCCTGTCGCAAAGTCTTAGACATCAATGCAATGTCGCGATCAGAAGAGCTGACGCCGAGGCGCCTGCCCTGCTCCGAGGCGGCCGCACGCTGACGCTCGTTGCGCAGTCGAGTGCGCAGTTGCTCAAGCTCGAGCACGCCGGCTTTATACGACGTTTCGGCCTGACGGACACGGTCGCCAGTGCCGCTGCCTATGCTGTCGAGACGCCGTTCGTTTTCCACCTCGATACGCAGACGGTTCACATTCATCTCGCTCACCTTAATCTGCATCTCGAGATCACTGATAGCCGTCATGTTGGTCAGCTGAAGCTGCCGCAGCTCCTGCTGCTGCATGGTGTGGGCATCCTGAAGCTTGCCCAGCTCGGTCAGTTCCTGCTCAAGGTCGAGCTGAAGCAGCGCCGTGCCGGCCTTTACCGTATCACCTGACTCGGCATAAACCTTCAGCACTCGGGAATCAACCGGCGACGTAATTATCTCTTCATAGGCCGGAACAACCCGGCCTGTTGCTGCCACTGTAATCTCGAGAGGGCCGCTGTCGGCGGTTCCGACCGTAATATCTCGGCCGTCAACCGTCGGTGCAATGCCCGCCATCATTACGGCGACCGCAACCGTCGCCACAATCGCAATGCCGCCCCAGAGCAGCAGACGCCGCCGGCGGAATCGCCTGATCTCATTTTTATCGATAGCCTTGTCCATATTTTTGTAATCTTTCCGACACAAATCTACGACAGCAGCAACCCGAATTCCAACTCCACTTGTATATCAGCGACTTACAACCAAAATTCCTGTCCATTTCCGTACAACCGACCCCATAAACGGATATGAATACGAACATCCGCGCAAATTTTAATGTTACAAAAATGACTAATATTAAATTTTTCGCCGGTAATATTTGCAGCAATAAGTAAAATACCGTAACTTTGTATATTCACAACTGAAGCTATGATACGTTCAATACCAAACCCTCCGATGGATCAAGAGGATGTCGCTCGTTTCCGTAGGAATCTGGAGAAACATCTCCGGAGGGATTTCAGCGTGGATGAACGACATCGCATTGAAGAGCTTAAGGCTCGGACAGAGGCAATAACCAAACGCATAACAGCAAATTGCGGTGGGAAAAACCCTATTCTCGGATACTGACATTAAAATAAGACTTATGACTGACGCAGACCATGAAAAAATGTCTGCGTTTTCATGTGGAGTCAAGGAACTTGATGACTTCATCAGATATGAAGTCAGGGAGTGTGTGGAGCGCAAATATCTATCGGCATATTGCGCCTATACAGAATCAGACGGGATAGTGGCTGCGTTCACGTTGATGAATGATGCCATTATGATTCCTTCAGAAAATGAAAAAGAGGATTTCTTTGACGACTTGCGATTGGAGGAAGATTCTGCTGCTGTAGATTTTTTCAAAAGACAGTCATCATACCCGGCGATAAATATCGGTCATTTAGGAACATCAGTTGAATTCCAGGGCAAAGGTATCGGAATGACGATTATCGAGTTCGTCGCGGGAACATTCTCTCAATACAAACAGGCCGGTTGCCAGTTCATTACTGTGGACGCTCTAAATAACGAAAGAACCATAAGGTTTTATCTGAACAATCTATTCATTTTCCAGACAAACAGAGATTTTTGTTCACAGACGCGTCGTATGTATAGGATTTTACAATGATGAAGATTTACGCCTGTATGCGACAAGCGACTTCTCGACCTTTTCGAGACGCGTCTCGGCCGAGCACATAAGCCAGCGCAAAACTTCGTCCATCTCCTGAAGCTTGTCCTCAGCTTGAGCCTGCGCAGTTATCTCTTTCAGGTAGTCGCTCGCTCCGGGATCATTGGTGACCTCCATCTGTTTCCATTTTTCTATTCGGTCTCTCATTTCGATTTCAGCAATGCTGGATCATGAATCTTTAGCTGTATCATTTTTATCGCTCATACGCTTTTGTTTGCTTTCAAGGCGTTTTATACTTTCTGAAGTCGGCAAATCTTCCGGCATTGTGCCACCGAGTTCTTTAATTGTTTGCCTGACCTTCTGCCCTACTTCAAAATGCGCACGGTTGGCATTAGTCTTCCCTTTAATCTTATCCCTGCGCAATTTGTCCTCAGTCTGGGTCGCTCTGAAAAGATTGGCCGCAAGCTCTGTACTCCCCATATGATCAAGTATTCGTTGATTTACTTTAAGTCCTTTCTTTTTATGAATATCATCCTGATCAAGGCCTCCATACAGACCTTTATAACCAGCATTTTGGAATACGCCGTAGTCTTTGTTTGTAGTGACGCCGGCCTCTTTGGCAGCACTTGCAAGTCGTGAATTGTGTTTCTTCATTTCGCCTCGAAGAATAAGCCTCTTTTCCTCTTCTTCTTTAAATGGAGCATCAAGCAGTTTCTCGGCTCTGCGAGTTTGAATCGCGAAGTACGTTTGTGCCTGAGCCACAATTGTTTTGGATGAATCGGCGTTCTGCACGGTCAGATAACATGCAAAACGAGTCATTTTAACAGTATCTACCTGTCTTTCAGCGTTTGAACCTATGGGAACCATTTCGTTGTAAACAACAAAATGGTCTGATGGTTTTAACCCGCTGTTTGAGACTGCCGCCCAGGCCTTTCTCATAACCTCGAGAAAATATTTGTAATTCGAATAGGTCAGAACTCGTGCGAGCTCTCGCGACGACCACCATTCCGTCCCGTTTTCGTCGATTTTTTTTATACTTTCAAAGGTTTCTTTGGCCTTCTTGGTGAGTCTTGTCGCCATTCTTTTTCTAAACAACCATCCCCGGCCTTCAGCTACAATGAGTGGTGCTTGGCAGCTTACGACCAGGAACGATGTTAAATCTTAAATATCGCAAGCACCATCAAACGATAACGCAAAAATAACACCTATATATGATTTATGCAAACAAATCCGCCGACCTGCAACAGGAGCAAGAGGGGCGCCGGGCGAACAGCAAAACAGGTCGCAATCTATCGATTGCGACCTGTTTCAACGCTTTTCTTAGTCGGGGTGACAAGATTCGAACTTGCGACCACACGCCCCCCAGACGCGTACTCTAAACCGGGCTGAGCTACACCCCGTGACTTTTTCTGAAAAGCGATGCAAAGATACGCGCTATTTTTGAACCACGCAAATATTTCGCACGTTTTTTGCATTTTTTCACAAACGCGGTTTCAGAATGCGCTGTCGATAGCGAGCATCGCCAGCACTCCGGCAACAAGCGCCCATGTCGCAGGGGCCTGATAGCCGTGGGAATGAGTTTCGGGAATCATTTCGTCGCTTATAATATAGAGCATCGCGCCTCCGGCCATCGACAGCAGAAACGGAAGCATGATGGCCGAGATGTCACCGACAAAGTATCCGGCCACAACGCCTATTACCTCAAGAACCGCCACACAGAGTCCGACGACAGCCGTGCGGCCGAACGATATTCCGGCAAGCAGCAGCGGAGTGACAACCACCATCCCTTCGGGAATGTTCTGCAGCCCTATGGTGAGAGCCACGGCATAGGCGTTGTCGATAGCACCGTTGAAGGTCACACCTGTCGCGAGCCCTTCGGGAAATTTATGCAGAGCTATTGCAATCACAAACAACAGTGTGCGGTTAAGGCCGGAATTATGGCTGTGGCGTTCGGGATCGAGACCCGACAGATGATGAAGATGGGGAGTTATTCTGTCGAGAAGACCTATGAAAGCCATTCCGGCAACGGCTCCGGCAACCACCTGCCACCATCCAGCCCCGTCGACCATCTCAACAGCCTGCATTATCAGACATACTATTGAGGCGGCCAGCATCATTCCTGCGCAGAAACCGAGAAAAATATCGTTCCAGCGATGGGGAATACGCCTGACAATAAGCCCGGCGACCGATCCGAGCAATGAAGCGAGGCCCAGTCCCAAAGCTGTTATCAAAACCTGATGAAACATATTGTAGCTATTAGAGTTTCTCAGCAAAAGTAGCTATAATTCCCCATCTCGGCAATTAAATCCGAACGTAAAAAACGTGAAGATTTTGTTAAACGACTCATCTCTATTGTATTCATTCAATGAATAGTATTATCTTTGCGGCATATACATTGGGATCATCGCACTTTTAT